>Ga0172371_10001226_pt1 | contig 40566 bp, 34 predicted proteins | sample Lak12m_FD_114543 | JGI IMG/M metagenome (GOLD analysis project Ga0172371, IMG submission 114543) | Freshwater microbial communities from Kabuno Bay, South-Kivu, Congo - kab_022012_12m | ecosystem: Environmental > Aquatic > Freshwater > Lake | place: Democratic Republic of the Congo: South-Kivu... | reverse complement strand
TATATTTGATAAATTATATAATGTCAGTCCAATTCTGTGGTCGGTAATTCTATTTTGCGGATAATTGTATGTTCTAATTTTATCACTTCTATCACCGCTTCCAACCATAGATTTTCTAATTGCGGATTGTTCAGCATTTTGTTTCTTCAATTCAAGATCATACAATCTTGCTTTTAAAACTTTCATAGCTTTAATTCTATTTTTTAATTGTGATCTTTCATCCTGACATTGAACTACAAGTCCAGTAGGTAAATGTGTCATTCGTACGGCAGTCTCAACTTTATTTACGTTCTGCCCGCCTGCACCACCTGATCTAAAAATATCAATTTTAACATCGTTCATATTTACATCGACTTCAACATCTTCAACCTCAAGCATAACAGCCACAGATGCTGCTGATGTATGAACTCTGCCGCTGCCCTCAGTTTCCGGTACTCTTTGGACGCGATGAACACCGGATTCAAACTTTAAATTTCCGTAAACACTTTGTCCGCTAATAGAGAAAACAACTTCCTTAATTCCACCCAAACCAGTTTCATTTAATTCAATCAGTTCATACTTCCATCCGCATATTTCGGCATAACGTGAATACATTCTGAAAAGATCGTTAGCAAATAATGCTGCTTCATCACCACCTGTACCAGCACGAATTTCCATTATTACATCTTTATCGTCATTTGGATCTTTAGGAAGTAGCAATGCTTTAATCTCTTCTTCCATAACTTCTTTTTTATTTCTTAATTCATCCAATTCAAGCTCGGCCATTTCAATAAGATCAGCCTCTCGAGATGAATTAATAATTTCTAAATTACCTTCAATGTTTTTGATTATAAAAGCATATTTTTCATGTGCAGCAATGATCTCTTCTAAATTTATTCTTTCTTTATTTAAAGTTTTGATTTTCTCATAATTATTTTCATTCGCGGCATCAGAAAGCTGCGAGTTTATCTGGTCAAATCGTGTTTTAATTTTTTCTAATCGCTCTAATAAATTCATTTCATTTCTCTAAATTTGGATAGCAAATATACTGAAGTAGCTTCAGATTTCTAAGAATGTATTAGTTACAAATTATTGGCATTAAAAAATGAGCAACGAAAACTCTTCCATACTCAAAAATTTCTTTCAAACATTAAACGTTATATTTATTGCTCTATTGTCCGGTCAAACAATCTATTTTGTTGTAGGGATATTTTTGATTCAATCAGGTAACATAGATGGATTTGGCGGGATGAATACCATATTTATGTTTATAACACCTGTGGTAGTGCTTTCAAGCATTATTGCCTCAAAATTTATTTACTCAAAACAAGCAGCTGAATTTGATAAAAGTTTATCTTTAGAAAATAAATTGGTGTCTTATCGTACAGCAAATATAATTAAGTTAGCTTTATTAGAAGGGGCTAACATTTTTAATATATCAATAATGATTATAACTGCTAACTATTTTTTTGTTGCTCTTTTTATAATCATAATTGCACTGTTTTTGTTTAATAGACCGACTAAAGAAAAATTTATTATGGATTATGAAGTTTCTGCTGATGATGCATTGAAACTATTAGTATAAAAGAACCAAACTGTTTATGAAATTGTTATATGGTTACAAAAAAATATTATGATAAATGAAGAAATTTGAAATCCCAAATATTTATCGAAGCTCTTTTATTACAAGAATAAAAAATGCTCGAAAAGATCTTGACCCAAGAAAAAAAGATTTTACTCCAACACTTTTAGATTTTGGCCCGGTTAGATTTTATTTAGCCAGGCATTTTGGTTTTTGTTATGGAGTAGAAAATGCGATTGAGATTGCTTACAAAACGATAGATGAAAATCCCGGTAAAAAAATTTATTTGTTGAGTGAGATGATTCATAATCCTGGAGTAAATATTGATCTTCAAAAACTTGGCGTTAAATTTTTGATGGATACTTCAGGAAAACAATTAATAAACTGGAATCAATTAAGCAAAAATGATATCGTCATAATTCCTGCCTTTGGAACAACCATTGAAATTGAACAACAGCTAAATGAAATTGGAATCAATCCATATCGCTATAATACAACCTGTCCATTTGTAGAAAAGGTTTGGAACAGAAGTGAACAGCTTGGTAAAGATAATTTTACTGTTATTATTCATGGTAAATCTTATCATGAAGAGACCCGCGCAACTTTTTCTCATAGCAAAACAAAAGCGGCATCTATAATTGTCCGGGATATTGAAGAAACAAAATTGCTGGCATCATTTATTCTGAATGAAAAATCGGAAGACGAATTTTATAAAATTTTTTCCGGTAGATTTTCTGAAGGATTTAATTTTAAAAATGATTTACAAAAAATTGGTGTGGTAAACCAAACAACTATGCTTGCAACAGAAACTCAGGCTATTGCGGATTTACTTAAAGGAACTATGATCGAAAAATATGGCGTTGAGAATATTAAAAATCATTTTGCAGATACACGCGATACACTTTGTTATGCAACCAATGATAATCAGGAAGCCACTTATGGATTATTAAAAGAAAATGCAGATTTTGCAATTGTTGTTGGTGGATATAACAGTTCAAATACTTCTCATATTGTTGAATTGTGTGAAGAAAAATTACCAACATATTTTATCTCATCTGAAGAAAAGATTTTAAGTGATAAATTAATTTCACATTTTGATTTTCATACTCACAAAGAAATCGATACAGAAAATTATCTCCCCCAAAAAGAAATTGTTGATATTATTTTAACCAGTGGGGCAAGCTGTCCCGATGCAGTAGTTGAAGCAGTATTAAGAAAAGTTCATTCTTTCTTTCCAACCGCAAAAAATGTTGATGAGGTGATTGACAGATTTTTAATTACAAGAGAATAGAACACGGATGACACAACTCACGCGGGTCTCCACGGATTTAATCAGTGCAAATCCGTTCAATCCGTGTCATCCGCGTTCTATTGTGTTAATTTTTTCTTTAGAAATAGTAAATTCTCTAAGTAGTCTATCAAACAAATTTTTAACAGTTGGAATATCATTTATTAATCCAACGCCTTGTCCGGCTTCAAGTTCACCTTCAACCATATCACCTTCAAATATTCCCGCACGTTCTCGCTTTGATCCAAGTAATTCTTTAAGTTGAATTTCATTCCATCCCTCGTATTCTGCTTTCATCGCACGGATGGCAAAATCATTTTTTATCATTCTAACCAGCCCGATTTTCTTAAATGCCAAAGTCGTATCCTGGTCACCGGAATTAATAATTTCTTGTTTATAATTATCGTGAGCAGAAGATTCAACAGTCACAGCAAATCGGGTTCCGATTTGTACACCTTCTGCTCCAAGCGATAAAGCAGCTAAGATTCCTCTTCCGTCAACAATTCCGCCTGCGGCAATAACCGGAATATTTAACTTATCAACCAATTGTGGAATCAAACAAAAAGTTGTCAGTTGATCTGCGCCGTTATGTCCGCCAGCTTCAACACCTTCGCCAACAACAGCATCACATCCTGCTTCTTGCGCCTTTAATCCATATTTAAGATTAGCAACAACATGAACCACTATACACCCTTTTTCTTTTAACATTGATGTAAACGTTTTTGGATTTCCGGCAGATGTAAAAAAGATTTTTACTCCTTTATCAAGACAAACCTGAACAAGTTCATCAGCATCTTTTCTTAATAAAGGAATGTTCACTCCAAATGGTTTGTCCGTTGCTGCTTTGCATTTTTGAATATGTTCTTTTAGCAAATCAGTTTTCATTGAACCCGCACCAATCAGTCCCAAACCTCCGCAGTTAGAAACTGCAGAAGCTAACTTCCAGCCGGAAACCCAAACCATTCCAGCTTGTATGATTGGATATTTAATACCAAGTAATTGAGTGATTTTTGTATTCATATATGATGTTTATTAAAGTGATTATTGACTCTATAAAACTAAGTAAAATCCATTAAAGTTATTTTGTATATCATGAAGGGAATAGTTAAATTTGGCACTCAAAATCCATATTAGCGTATTATAAAATCATTTAAGGAATAATAGAACATGTCATTTTTCTTCACATCAGAATCAGTTTCTGAAGGTCATCCAGATAAAGTTAGTGATGCGATATCAGATGGTGTACTTGATGCAATTTATGCACAGGATCCAAATGCAAGAGTTGCTTGCGAAACATTTGTAACAACTGGTTTAGTTTTAGTTGGCGGTGAAATAACAACTAAAGCTTATGTAGATATACAGGAAATTGTAAGAAACACAGTTAAAAAAATTGGCTACACAAGTGCTGATTATAAGTTTGATTCAGAATCTTGTTCAGTGTTAAATGCAATACATTCACAATCGCCGGATATTGCAATGGGTGTTGATACAGGCGGAGCAGGAGATCAGGGAATAATGTTTGGTTATGCTTGTGATCAAACTCCAGAACTTATGCCAATGCCGATTGTTTATGCACACAAACTTGTTAAGAAACTTGCAGATATCAGAAAGAAACAACCTAAGTTGATGCCTTACTTACGTCCTGATGCTAAATCACAGGTTACAATTGAATATTCCGATAATGGAAAACCATTAAGAGTTGATGCCGTTGTTATATCTACTCAGCACGATGCTGATGTTAATCAAAGTAAAATTAAAACTGATGTTATAAAGTATGTTATTAAAAAAGTTATTCCAGAAAAATATCTTGATAGCAAAACAAAATATTATGTTAATCCAACCGGAAGATTTGAGATTGGCGGACCGCATGGAGACAGCGGATTAACAGGAAGAAAAATTATCGTTGATACTTACGGTGGTTGGGCCCCTCATGGTGGCGGAGCTTTTTCAGGAAAAGATCCAAGTAAAGTTGATAGAAGTGCAACCTACGCTGCAAGACATATCGCAAAAAATGTTGTAGCTGCTAAACTTGCTAAAGAATGTTTGGTTCAGGTTTCTTATGCAATCGGTGTTGCAGAACCAATTTCAGTTTTTGTTGATACAAAGGGTACCGGCGTAATTTCCGATTCTGAAATTTCTAAGATGATTCAGAAAGAAGTTGATTTAACTCCTAAAGGGATTATTAACAGATTACAATTAAGAAGACCAATTTATCAGGCAACATCTTCTTATGGACATTTTGGAAGAAACGAGAAAGAGTTTACCTGGGAAGCTCTTGATCTTGTTCCAAAATTTAAAAAGTATGTTAAAAAATAATTAAGCCGTTATTGAACTTTCTGATAAAGTAATTGTGTTTAGTAATCGTTGAATAAAACAAGTAATAATAAAAGTAAAGGTTAAAAAATGAGTGAAGTATTAGATAAGAAAATTGATTTCTCCTTAAAGTATAAGGTTAAAGATATTAAGTTGGCTGAGTGGGGACGAAAAGAAATTGAATTAGCCGAAGTAGAAATGCCAGGTTTGATGGCTCTAAGAGAAGAATTCAAAGGAAAACAGCCGCTCAAAGGTGCTCGTATTGCCGGGTGTTTACATATGACAATTCAAACTGCTATTTTGATTGAAACATTAGTTGAGCTTGGTGCTGAGGTTAAATGGTCTTCGTGTAACATCTTTTCTACTCAGGATCACGCTGCTTCTGCTATTGCTGCTGCCGGAATTCCTGTATTTGCATGGAAAGGCATGAACGAACAAGAATTTAACTGGTGTATTGAGCAAACATTGTTTTTTGGAGATGAAACTAGACCATTAAATATGATACTTGATGACGGCGGTGATCTTACAAACATGGTTCTTGATGATTATCCGGAATTAGCTGCAGGAATTAAGGGACTATCTGAAGAAACAACAACGGGTGTTCATCGTTTATATGAAAGAATGGAAAAGGGAACACTTCCTATCCCAGCTATCAATGTAAATGATTCAGTTACAAAATCTAAGTTTGATAATAAGTACGGCTGCCGCGAATCTCTTGTTGATGCAATTCGCAGAGCAACAGATCTTATGCTTGCAGGTAAAGTCGCTGTTGTTGCAGGATTTGGTGATGTTGGAAAAGGTTCTGCGGAATCATTAAAGAATGCTCACGTAAGAGTAATAGTAACTGAAATTGATCCTATCTGTGCTCTACAGGCTGCAATGGAAGGATATGAAGTTAAGAAGATGGATGATGCAGTTAAAGAAGCTGATATTATTGTTACTGCAACAGGAAATATGAACATTGTTACAGATAGACACTTTAAAGCATTAAAAGATAAAGCTGTTGTTTGCAACATCGGGCATTTTGATACTGAAATTGATATGGCTTGGTTGAATAAAAATTATGGTCAAACAAAAAACACAATCAAACCTCAAGTAGATAAATATACAATTGATGGTAAAGATATTATTGTTTTAGCTGAGGGCAGATTGGTAAATCTTGGCTGCGCAACCGGTCATCCATCATTTGTAATGTCAAACTCATTTACAAATCAAACACTTGCTCAGTTAGAACTCTGGAATCATCCGGAAAGATATGAAAACAAAGTTTATACTTTGCCAAAACATCTTGATGAAAAAGTTGCAAGACTGCACTTAAAGAAAATTGGTGTTGAACTTGATACTCTTACTCCAGAACAGGCAAAATATATTGGTGTAACTGTAGATGGTCCGTTTAAGCCGGATTATTACAGATATTAATAGAGATATACTTGATGCATTTAAGGGCTTGAAAATTCAAGCCCTTTTTTATTGTAACAAATCTAGTAAGGCTGCTTCCAAATTGTTAAACTTAAATTGGTATCCAATCTTTAAAAGTTTTTCAGGATAAACTCTTTGGCTTGCTGTTACAACTTCAGCAGCCTCTCCAACAACCAATCTTAATATAAATTTTGGAACAGGGAATAGGGAAGGGCGATTTAATACTTTACCTAAAGTATTCGCAAACTCATTCATCCTAACTGGATTTGTTGAAGCTGCATTTACAGCCCCTGATAAATTCTTGTTATCAATTGCAAATAAATATATGCCAACTATATCCTCAATATGAAGCCAGGAAGACCATTGTTTTCCATTGCCAAGCGGACCTCCGATAAAAAATTTAAATGGAGGCAGCATTTGTTTAAGTGCACCATCTTCAATACTTAAAACTAAACCAGTTCTTACTTGAACACTTCTAACACCCGATGCTTCAATATTTACTGATTCATTTTCCCATACCTCACAAACATCGGCTAAAAAATCATTTCCCTTTGGAGAGTTTTCATTCAGAATTCTTTCACCACAATCTCCATAGTATCCAATTCCGGATGCAGATATAAAGACTTCAGGTTTATTAGTGTAAGATTTAATTGCGTCAACTAAATTTTTTGTACTTACTTCCCTTGATTCTAAAACCGCTTTCTTAAAATTATTATTCCATCTTTTTGAAAATAGATTTATTCCTGCGAGGTGAATTACAGCATCAGTATTTTTTAATTTTGATTTCCATTTTTCAGGATGCTGATAATTCCATTCAACACATTCCGTAGCTTCTGGAAATATAGACTTTGCTTTTTCTGCATTCCTGCTAAAAATGATTACGTCATCCCCTCTATTGATCAATGAGTTTGCAAGCTTTTTACCAATTAGTCCGGTAGCACCGGTTATAATAATTCTTTTAGACATTTTGTTTCTTTTAAGTCATAAACAAATAAATGGATCAATCGTTCAAAAATAAAAAAGCCCCGAATAATTCCGGGGCTTCAGAGAAATATTAAATTTTAATTACTTGAGCAATGTCATTTTTCTAACCTGAGTAAAATTATTCATCTCAATTTTGTAGAGATAAATTCCGCTTGAAAGATTACTTGCATCAAAATTAACTGTGTAAACACCTGCGGTTCTAAATCCATTAACCAATGTTTTAACTTCCTGTCCGAGTAAATTATAAACGGCAAGTTTAACATTACCAGCTTCTGGTAGATTAAACTTTATAGAAGTAGTTGGGTTAAAAGGATTTGGATAATTCTGTGATAACTCAAAATTATTAGGCGTTACAATTTCAACTTCAATGGTATTTGAATATTCAAAAGTACCATCAAAATCAACTTGTTTTAGTCTGTAGCTGTAATTTCCGGTGACGAGATTATTATCTGAGTATGAATAATTCTTAACTTCAGAAGTTGTTCCATGACCTGCAACAAATCCAATTTTAGTCCAGATAGATGAATTTGATTTTCTTTCGATTTCAAATCCGGAGTTGTTTAATTCTGTTGCTGTCGACCAATTAAGATTTACTGATGTTCCATTTACAGAAGCTGCAAATGAAGTTAATTCAACAGGAATTATGTCAGCCCAGCTGTTGGAAACTCTAATTCCATCGATTTGAACATTAGTAATTGCTGATCCTTGTCTTAAACTAATTCCACCAGGGAACATATCTGATAATCCATCATTGTTTGTTAGATCGGCAGCGGGCTCAACATCAGTAATTATTGGATTTATGAATAGTGATACAGAATCATCAGCAACGATAGATGTATCTGCGATGGTATATTTAACTACTAGAAGATAAGTTTCACCATAATTATAAGAATTAGTTGTATAAATAGCGCTTGTAGAACTTTGACCTTTACTTAATCCAAATTGAAATCCACCTGCACCATCTGTTCTGGCAGAGACTCTTCCACGATATGCTGTAGTATGTGGATTAGTTGAAAAGTGGAAAAAGTATTCGCCTGCGGTTGCAGTGTCAACATTTACAAGAAAGGATGCATAAACAGAACCCGAGTATTGAGTAGGGAATAATTTATGGACATCTTCTCTTGAACCTCCACCTGAATTAAGAAATATTGAATTTCCAACTCCTGTAGGAGCATAGTCTGGATAGGTGAGACTACCAGGTTGCATAACAATTTGGAAACCAGTTCCACTATGGTTTACCCAACCATTATAGTTTGTTAGGGTATCGCCAACAGGGTAATCAAATTCTTCAACCCAAAAATCCAGAGGAGGGGTTAAATCTATCTGATATGCACCAAAACCATTATTAGTACCAAGTACATAAATATTATATAGAAATTCGCTGACTTTCTGAATTTCTACATCACCGGCACCGTTTGCATTAGCATTTGCACCTAGTGAGGATGTTATACCATATAATTCGGTTGTTGAATCTGGGATTCCTCCAGTAGCAGCAAATATTCGTGCATTTTCATTTCCAGCTCCATAGGCAAAAGTAGCTACGTATTCATTACCGTTTTGAGTTGAAATAAAACGAATAGCATTTGATCCCGTTGAAACTATTGAACCTGGTACAGTACCAACGAGTATTCCAGTGGATGTAAATCTTAGCGGATTTTGACCGTTAGCATTGTAGTAAAAATCGCCTGAAGATAAAGGACCTACTGACGGAGTCGAGCCTGTTACACCTACGTTTATTATTTCAGCATTAAATGTGTTCCCATTATCAAGCGTAGTAAATTTATAAATTTCATTTGAGTTGCTGGATGCAGCCCAAATAGTAACGCTATTATCTAAAGTAGAACCTGAAACTGTAAACTTATCTCCAAGTCTTACTGCTCCCACAGAAGTGTAATTAACTGCTACAACGGGTGAATCAGCCTCAGTGGTATATTTATAAACTTTAAATGGACTAGTAGAGCCACTCGTTGTAAGATTACAAACAAAAATAACACCATCATCAGAAACACCAGCATCATTTATAACAAACGTTCCGCCAGTCATTCCATCAGTTCTAAGAGTACCAATAGAATCGCCATTGATAGCACTATAGATAAAAATACGATTTCCAGAACTGCGACTCACAACATAAACTCTGTCATTACCAGCAACCTTACCATAAGCTAATCCTCTTTCGCTATTTGTACCAAACCAGGATGGTAAGCTTATAGTTGATGCAGATTTTTCCCAAAGTGTTGTTACTTGAGAATACCCAAGTGTTGATATTAAAACCAAAAGGGTTATTAAGTAGAATAGTTTCTTCATAGCATACCTCTAATATTAAATAAATGATGTATTGTATTTATAGAAAATTAGTAAAATATTCTATAAAAGTGAAGCATTATTTAGTAATTTTTAATTTCTTAACTTTAGAAGTGAAAATGTGGAAATAGTCTTAAAGACTTTCTGCAAGATATTTTTTATCAAAAAAAAAGTCCCAATCTCTTGGGACTTTAACAAAAATTTGAATTTATCTGAATTTATTTTATTAGCGTCATTTTTCTCGTTTGTGTGAATGAGCCAACTTCTAATTTATAAACATACATCCCGCTGTTCAGTTCACTTGCATCAAAGTTTATTGTGTGTACACCGGATTCTTTGAACTCATTTACAAGTGTTTTTATTTCCTGCCCAAGTATGTTAAACAATGTTAGTTTTACATTTCCTGCTTCCGGTGAATTAAAACGAATTGTGGTAACAGGGTTAAACGGATTTGGGTAATTCTGACTTAGCTCAAATTTCTTTGGTTCACCAAAATCAACTTCTATCGCTTTTGAATATTCAAAATGTCCATCGTTATCAGTTTGTTTTAGCCTGTATGAATACCTACCTCCGGAAATTTTATCATCAACAAAAGAATAATCTTTTGGTGAGTTGCTGTTCCCATTACCATTTACAAAACCAATCTTTTCCCAATTGCCGACTGTGGGCTGAAGACTGCCGACTTTGCGTTCAATATCAAATCCATAATTATTAACCTCTGTCTCGGTATTCCAACTTAATTTAATATTAGAGCCAATTAGTGAAGCCGAGAACGATGAGAGCTCTACTGGCAAGGCAGATTGATCACCTAACGACCAATCGGAAAACGAAGTTACACCTGTTATTGTTGCTTGATTTGTTGCGGTATTTACATTCCCTCCAGGGAACGACCAGTTGCCATCATACTTGCCAATTACATAATTGCTTTCATTACCAACTACATCTGCATCAAGATAGTTAAAGGTTATATCTGCTGAACTTAATCCTCCATTTGTAAGTTTCCAATACATTTGAAGTACGTTTGTTCCCAAAACATTGGGATGTGCATCGGCAACCGCAGTTACACTAAATGTACCAGAACCTATAATATTACTTAATGTAATAGGAGTATATTTTACTTCTGAAGTACCAACAGAGAATAAAATAGAGTTTTCAGAATTTGAAATCTGCCTGATAAACTTGCCGATTATTTTTCCAGATGAAGTAGTTAATGATCCAAAATTAGTTGAACTTGTGCCAAGTGAAATCGAGTTGGTATTTGTTAACAGGTTTCCGCTTATCAAATTAAGTGTTCCACTAATCGTTGTATTAGAAGTTAAAGTAATACCAGAAGAATTATTAATCGATAGATTGTAAACTGACGTAGGTAATCCATTTCCGGTGACTTGAGCTGCATTTCCATTATAAACATAATTTGCATATGAGTTAAATATTCTTGTGCCCGTCATTCTTATATTACCGATGGCACCTGTTGAATTAATTCCTGCTGGAGAACCGATTAGTAAAGTACCGCCGGAGCCAAGATAAAAATCTCCTGAACCAGACAGATAAAAATCATTGCAATTTAATTGACCGTTTACTATTGTGCTACTATTTCGATTTGTGATATTGTTAGTTAATGTAACTATTGCCCCCGCTACAATTTCTACCGTATTATTTTGTCCTGGTACTCTATTACCAACCCAGGTACTTCTTGAGTTCCAATTCCCACCAGTTTGTGTGCTTATAATTTTATTTGAAGAAGTCAAATGAAAGATGCTATAGTCATCCACATACATTTCATCTGTAGCGGTATATCCAAAAAAATCAATTCCATCTGATCTTTTATCATTTGATGTTCCAAATGTTCCTTTAGACCACTGCCATCTGCGAATCAAATTTCCATTTAAATAAAATTTACCAGAATCGGCTGTAAGATCAGCAACAATTTTTACTGGGAACCATTGATTTTGAGGGAATGTGAAGGTTGCTGAATTGGCTCCCTGCGCATCAATTGTTCCAGATCCATTTGCATTTAAAAATACTTGCATTGCCCACGCATAATTTGGCGGATCGAAATTTGTAAGTGTATTAAAATAGCCAGATTTACCCGTTGGGATAAACACTTGAAAATTCATTTCTGCGATTCCAGAACTTATAGGTGCTCCAATCTCTTTCACAATATCATTATTCTGTACGATTTTTAATGAATTGCTTCCGCTGAAAGAGAGGAAATTTGAAACATAAGCATCTTCACTTGCACTACAAGGATTATTTGTCCAGGTTCTCCAAACAGTTGAAGCCTCACAAGAGATTTGTTGACCAGCCACGTAAGAATCAAAATTATCTTCAAAATTTGTAACCTGTCCAATAGCAATCGTCGATAAAAATATTGCCATAACAAAGCTTAAATAGAAAATGTAGATTTTTGTCATTTATAATGTCCTGTAATCATTTAGAGTAAAGTTGCCGACTTTGTCAAATAAAATACCACAATCGTTACGTATAAATAATTAAGAATCTAATTAAATACAAATTTTTTGAGAAGTTAACTTGTTTTTTGTAAAAGACTTATAAAGTTTACTTAATCTATATAATGAGAAATAATTACCTAAATAAATAATTGTGATAATTGAGATTTGAGTAAAAAATACTGGTGTAAAATTTTTTATAATTTTACTATTTGATTTTTTATACCAAAATTAAATTAGTTAAATAGTTGAGATTAATTTTAAGCGGAATCCTCAATTAAGAACTTTCTAACTTTATGGAGAAAATACTATCTATATTTTCTATGAACTTATCCTTATTTTTATATCAATAATTTTATAATATTAATTCAGGATCAGATGTTCGGATTTGTAAAAACAGAAGAAAAAAATAAACTTGATGATAATAATAGTCTTCTTTTTGAGCGGAAAAGAAAAGAGAGACTTTTTACAATCGCTTTTTCCGTAATAGCTTTTTTGGTTTTAAATCTTGCACTTTACTTAATGACAAATTCCTTATAACCTTTTCACTTCTATTCAATTTTTCTATGCAAAAAAATAATGTTTATATAGAAACATATGGCTGCCAAATGAATCTTGCTGATACAGAGATTGTACTTGGTATTTTAAAAAAGCAGGGTTATGATGTAACTGATAACCCCGAAAATGCTGATGTGGTGCTGCTTAATACCTGCAGTATAAGAGATAATGCCGAACAAAGAATTTATGGCAGGATTGGAAATCTTAAAACTCTTAAAAAAAACAAACCTGAGCTGGTGCTTGGTATTCTTGGTTGTATGGCGGAGCGACTACGCAAAGATCTTGTAGAAGATAAAAAAGCTGTTGATCTGGTTGTGGGTCCCGATGAGTACAGAAGACTACCAGAGTATATTGATGTAGCATTAAATGGTGATAAAGGTATTGGAGTTAAACTTTCTCGTACAGAAACTTATGATGACATTGAACCGCATCGCGAAGATGGACTTTCTGCCTGGATTTCTGTTATGCGAGGTTGTGATAAGTTTTGTACATTTTGTGTTGTGCCTTTCACTCGTGGCAGAGAGAGAAGTAGATCACTTCAATCAATTATTACAGAATTAGAAAATCTATCTGTGCGCGGATTTAAAGATGTTACATTACTCGGACAGAATGTAAACTCATATTTAGATGAAACATCCGCTACTGGTGGAGATTTTGCCGATTTACTTTCTGCCGCTGCAAAAGTTGATCGAACTATGAGAATTAGATTTAGTACCTCACATCCGCAGGATATTTCTGATAAACTATTATACACAATTGCAGAGCATCCAAATCTTTGTAATTACATTCATCTTCCGGTTCAGTCAGGTTCAAATAGAATTCTTGAATTTATGAACAGAACATATACGGTTGAACATTATCTTAATTTGATTGAGAAAGCAAAAAAAATAATACCAGGAGTAAGCTTTTCTACGGATATTATTTCAGGGTTTCCGACTGAAACATGGGAAGATCATTTTGCAACTTTGGAAGTATTAAAACAAGTGCGATATGATGGTGCTTATATGTTTAAATATTCGCCGCGTGAAGGAACAAAAGCATTTAGAATGGAAGATGATGTTCCTGAAGAAGTTAAATCGAAAAGATTGCAGGAGATTATCGATTTACAGCAGCAGATTTCCTTTGAAAAAAATCAAGATATGATTGGATCTGAAGAAATTATACTTGTTGAAGGTTTTAGCAAAAAATCAAATGAATTTATAGCTGGGAGAACTGATACTAATAAAACAGTAATTGTTACAGTAAATAATAAAATAAAAACAAGCGATTACATAAAAGTCAAAATTAATAGAGCAACATCAGGTACTTTATTTGGTGATTACCTCTCACACATCCAGCCTGAAAAAGAAGGTATTGCTCTTACAGCATAAACAAACTAATTTGTATTAAACAATTTTTAGTCTGTTATAGAATTATGAAAAAACACTTTTCGATATTTCTTTTTGTCATTTCAATTTTTTCGTCTCTACAAATTTTTGCTCAGGAAGTTGATATTGTTCCTTATTTAAAAATGATTGAATCAGGAAAAGTTGAAGAAGTAAAAGGCAAGCTGCTCGATCTAAAAACTGATTATCCCAAAAGCTCAAATCTAATTTTTTTGGAAGGTGTTCTCACAGAAAATGGACAGGACGCAGTTGTACTGTATCAAACATTAATTGAGAAGTATCCTAAAAGTGCTTATGCTGATGCCGCGATTTACCGAATCTATTCATACTATTTTGCTTTGGGATTATATAACACTGCAGATAAAAATCTTGATAAGTTAAAAAAAGAGTATCCCGAATCACCCTACATAAAAATAGCTGAGGCTAATGTAGTTAAAAATGAGATTGAAGAAGCCCCTAACGGTACGATTGAAACTTCAGTTGAATATGTGGATTCTGAAAAACAATTTTCTTACAGTGTGCAGGCAGGAGCTTTTACAAATACTGCAAACGCCAATGTTCTTAAAAAAGATATTGAAAATGCCGGTATGGTTTCTTTTATTCAAGAAAAAAATGTTGCCGGAACTGTTTTTAACGTTGTTTTTATCGGAGAGTTTAAAACACGAAAAGAAGCAGAAGATTTTCTTCCGATTGCAAATACAAGATTTAGAATTGCAGGCAGAGTTGTAGAGATAAATCAGTGAAGATTAAATTTTTAGGTACAGGCTCCGCAAAAACTTCTCTCAGTCGTTTCCACTCATCTTTACTTATTTCATCTTCCAAACAGAATTTGTTAGTTGATTGCGGTGATGGAATTTCAAAAGCAATTTTTAAAAAAAATATTGATTTCAATTCGATCGATTCGATTTTAATCTCACATTTTCATGCCGATCATTTTTCAGGTTTGCCGTCTCTGTTAACTCAGATGAAATTATTGTCAAGAAAAAATGATCTTACAATTTTTGTTCATTCATCAGAAAAGGATTTTTTGGAAGATTTTATTTTTCATTCATATTTATTTAAAGAAAGAATGACCTTCGAATTAAACATTGTTTCGTTTGATGAGGAAAAGGAAGTTTTACTCTCTGATGATTTCAAATTTATTTCAAAGTTGAATTCACATTTAGATAAGTATAAAAAATATGATAAACAAAATAAATTAGGATTTACCTCTTTAAGTTTTTTGTTCTGGGATTATGAAAATTCAGCGATCTATTCTAGTGATATTGGAACTGAAAATGATTTATATATTTTTAATCAAAAAGTTGATTGGTTTATAACCGAAACAACTCACATTAAATCAGAAAAAATAATTAACCTTCTCGATAAACTTGATCCGGAGAAAATAATCTTAACCCACATTGGGGATGATTTTGAAAAACCGCTAAATGACTTTTATCAATCCTTATCTGAAAATTTCAAATCCCGCATTATTTTAGCTTTTGATGGATTTGAGTTAGATCAATACAATTCCCACTGACTTTAATAAATTCTCCTTTTGTGCTATATTTGTCACACAATTTTTACAAATTGGCAGATAAATCTTAAACTATCGAATGAATAGAGAAGAATTTAAAGTAAAAAACGGAATTATCGGTAAAACCAAAGAGATAAATGATTTGGTTGATATAATCATGCAAGTTGCACAATCCGATATCTCAATTTTAATATTTGGTGAAAGCGGAGTTGGGAAAGAAATTTTTGCAAAAGCTATCCATGCATTTAGCAATCGCTCAAACAAACCGATGGTTTCAGTAAACTGCGGTGCAATTCCGGAAGGCATAATTGAAAGTGAATTGTTTGGACATAAAAAAGGCTCATTTACAGGAGCTCTAGAATCCCGCAAAGGCTATTTTGAAATTGCTGATAACAGTACATTATTTTTAGATGAGATTGGCGAACTACCACTTAAAACTCAAGTAAAATTATTGCGCGTATTAGAGAACAAAGAATTTATGAAGCTCGGTGCTGAGACTGTTGTTAGAGTGGATGTAAGAATTATAGCGGCAACAAATAAAGACCTGCAAAAAGAAGTTGACGCAAGAAGATTTAGGGAGGATTTATTTTTCAGATTAAAAGCAGTTTCGTTAAACATTCCCCCGTTAAGAAAAAGAAAACCAGATATTGAAGAACTTGCAAAGCATTTTATAAAAGGATATGCTGAAAACAATAAACTTGCAGTTCCTGAAATAACTTCAGGTGCTTTGGAGATTTTAAAGAATTATACCTGGCCCGGTAACATCCGCGAACTGAAAAATACAGTTGAAACAGCCATCGCATTAAACAGAGGGAAAACTTTAACAGAAGAAATGTTTGTCGAGCTTATGTCTGATTATGTTGATTACGATGATCAAAGAAATTTACCAGTGTTTCTCAGAAAATCTCCCGAAGATGCCGATAGGGAATTGATGTATCGTGCTCTGTTCGAAATCAAAAAAGATATAATGGAATTAAAAGATATTATTGTTCATCGTTTTAATGTTGATGATTTCAATCGAAGAGAAAAAGAAGATGATGTTCTATCTATAAGAGATCTGGAAAAAGATGCAATTGTAAAAGCTCTGGATAAAACAAAAGGAAGTAAACGAAAAGCAGCTAAATTGCTTAACATAAGCGAGAGAACTTTATACAGAAAATTAAAAGAATATGATATTGTTGAATCGTAAAAATAAAATGCTTTTAATTGCAGTCTTGAATCTATTGTTTGTAGGATTATTTGCAATTAATTTTACTTCGTGCTGTGCGTATTCTTTTACAGGTGCATCTGTTCCGGAACATCTAAAAACCATTGCAATTCCGATAGCAGATGACAGAAGCGGTTCCGGCGAGCCTGGTTTAAGAGAGGATTTAACTCAAACATTAATAGAAAAATTTATTAACGACAACACTTTGCAGGTTTCAGAACGTACATCTGCAAACGCACTTTTAGAATGTTCTATCGTATCACTTAATGATGCCCCTGCAATTGTTTCTGCAGGCGAAGATATTACGTCTAGAAGAATTACAATTGGAGTTAGAGTTATTTACCGTGATTTGGTAAAACGATTAACAGTTTTTGAAAAAACATTTTCTAATTATAGTGTTTATCCTGCAAGTGATCCTATAAACGGAAGACAATCAGCAATAGATGCTGCGATAGAACTTATTAGTGAAGACATTTTGTTAGATACAGTATCAGGTTGGTAATAAGAGAGGATTTTTAATTTTAATGGAACAAGTAGTTTTAATTGGATATTTTGTTTCTCTGTCAATCCTGTTTTTATTTGGATTGCACGGATTTGTAATGATGTACTATCACAGAAAGTATGGGCATAAAAATCCTGTGCCCGATAGTGAATTTAAACCTGATAAACTGGTAACAATCCAACTTCCACTTTACAATGAAATGTATGTTATTGAAAGATTGATTAATTCAGTTTGCGAGATCGATTATCCAAAAGATAAAATGGAGATACAGGTTCTTGATGACTCAACAGATGAAACAACTGTTATAGTTTCTAAAATAGTTGAAGAAAAAAAGAAATTAGGATTTGATATCTCACACATCAGAAGAGGATCACGTGAGGGATATAAAGCCGGTGCATTAAAAGAGGGAATGAAAATTGCCAAAGGCGAGTTCATCGCAATCTTTGATGCTGATTTTATTCCACAAAAAGAATTTCTGAAGAAAACACTTTCTTACTTTACTGATGATAAAGTTGGGATGGTACAATCACGATGGGAACATCTAAACGGTGATTATTCAATCATTACTAAAGCTCAGGCACTTGCTCTTGATGGACATTTTGTAATTGAACAAACAGTACGCAACAAATCCGGTTTTTTCATAAACTTTAATGGAACAGGCGGTGTCTGGAGAAAAAAATGTATTGAAGATGCAGGCAACTGGCATGCAGATACATTAACTGAAGATCTTGATTTGAGTTATCGTGCACAATTGATTGGGTGGAGATTTGTTTTCCTAAAGGATTTTACATCACCTGCAGAATTACCGTCTGAAATTAACGCTTTGAAAGCACAGCAGTTCCGCTGGACGAAAGGGGCTGTAGAAACAGCGAAAAAAATTCTACCGTTAGTCTGGAAATCGAAAGTACCGCTGAGAGTAAAATTGCAATCTACTTTTCATTTGACTAACAATTTGGTTTTTCCCTTTATTCTGCTTGCTGCAATTCTAAACGTTCCTTTAATCTTTATTAAGAATAGTGGAGCACACGAAATTTACTTTGCAATTATGTCTTTGTTTGTTCTAGCATTCGTAAGCTCCTTTTTATTTTATCTTTACTCGCAAAAAGATATTCATACAGATTGGCGAAAACGAATTGTACTTTTCCCTTTGTTTATGGCTGGCAGTATGGGGCTGGCAGTTAATAATTCCCGTGCAGTGTTTGAAGGTTTAATGAACAGGAAGAGTGAATTTGTTCGAACACCAAAGTTTAAACAGGAAAGTGATAAAGACACCTTTGTTGGAAATAAATATTTAAGTAAAAAACTGGGTCTTTCTGTTTTTGTTGAAGCTGTGCTTGCGGTTTACTGTTTTATCGGAGTTTTATCTTCAATCTACTTTATGGAATTAGCTTCAATTCCGTTTCAAGTATTATTTACTTTAGGATTTTCGTTCATTGCTTATACATCAATCAAACACGCTTTTGCAACAAAGAAAATTTAATGAGCAGTAATTCATTCGATGCATTCAATCAGAAAGTAAGTTTAATATACGAGTACAATAATAAGTCTCCTTTGTTTGCTCGTGTTGCTGAAAATGAAATCGAAAAAAATAATATTGATGAAGCTATTAAAATTTTAACTACTGGGTTGACTAATTATCCTGATTTTTCTGTTGCATATTTTCTGCTTAGTAAAGCTCACACAATAAAAGGTAATTACGGACTAGCATTAAAGTTTGTAAAAAAGGGAAGTGAATTTATTCACTCCCCCAAAACATTTGATTATTACCTTCGTGAGATTGATGCGATAAAAAAACAAAGACAATTATTTAATGTTTCCCGCTGGGCTGATTCTGCAAATGAACAGTTTTCTAACTTCAATTCCACTCAGACAAATAAGGCTGAGTATAAAAATCCTTCAGAGAGCATTGAGGAAACGCTAAACAAATTGACTGCAGAAATTGCAGGTGCCACTCAAACGGTTAGAGAAGCAAAAAAGAAAATTGAAGAATCAAAACCAAAAGATTTTTCAAATAATGATTTTATTGTTTCGGAAACTCTTGCAAAGATTTATATCACTCAGGGTGAATTTAAGGAAGCGATTTCCGTTTATAAAAAATTGAAAATTAAAAATCCTGACAAAGAAATTTACTTTGATTCTAAAATCGCTGAACTAAAAGCTAAGTTAAGCGCATAATCTCTTTCTTCTAATGTATAATGCTGTAAACCGCGGCAAATTGTTTCAGCATCTTTGATAATATTTCATTAAGACCCTGAAACAAGTTCAGGGTGACAACAATTACGAAAATGATTTCAATCCAAGAAATCCTGCATACTTTTTTATTACCTTTGTACTATGATTGATACAACCCAAAACAAGGTTTTACCTCGTAAATTCTATATTCGACCAGTTCTGACAGTGGCAAAGGACTTGCTTGGTAAGGTGCTCATTAGGAAAGATGGAAATCGAATTTTGGCGGCAAGGATTGTAGAAGTCGAAGCTTATGATGGTAAAGTTGATGAAGCATCTCATTCGTTTAACGGAAAAACAAAACGTAATGAAGTTATGTTCAATGAAGGCGGATATTTTTATGTTTACTTTACTTACGGTGCTCATTTTTGCAGTAATGTTGTCACAGGAAAAGCGGATCACGGCGCAGCAGTTTTAATTCGTGCAGTTGAACCTTTAATTGGGATTGATAAAATGATAGAAAACAGATTTAGCAGAAATTTGAAATCGGGAAAAGAAATTTATAATCTAACAAGCGGACCCGGAAAGGTTTGCAAGGCTTTTGATTTTAATAAAGAACATTCCGGTTTAGATTTAACAAGCAGTAATGTTTTTATTGTTGACCAACCCAAGTTAAGAAAAAATAAGATTGGAGTTTCTGAAAGAATTGGGATTACAAAATCTGTTAGTTTGCCCTGGAGATTTTTTGAAATAGGAAATCCATATTTATCAAAATGAAAAGCGAACCTAAAAATATTTTAATCGTTAGAACCGATAGAATCGGTGATTTAATTTTAACTCTGCCTTTAGCTGGTTTGATTAAAAAACAATATCCGGATTCCAGAGTTTCTTTTCTTGTACGTGATTACACAAAAAATATTGTAAGCAATCATCCTTATGTTGATGAAGTAATTGTTCTTAAAGAATCCAATGGAAATGCACCTCTGTTTGAGAATGTTAATATCATCAAACAGAAAAAATTTGACTATTGTATTGTTGTTTATCCAAGATTTAAAATTAGTTTGATAGTTTTTTTAAGCGGAATTAAAAATAGAATCGGGACCGGCTATCGATGGTATTCATTTTTGTTCAATCGAAAAGTTTATGAGCATAGAAAAAATGCCGAGAGACACGAGTTGGAATACAATGTTAGTCTGCTTGAAAAGTTGGGAGTAAAAACTAATGTTTCAGATAGCAATGTTAGCTACGATTTAAGAGTTGATGAAAGTTCATTGCAAAGGGTTATCAAAATTCTTATTGATGAAAAAATAGATTTACAAAAACCAATTATCATAGTTCATCCCGGCAGCGGAGGCAGTTCAATTGATTTACCGATAAACAAATTTGCCGAGCTTGTTCACAAACTTGATGAAGATAATTATCAAGTTATTTTAACCGGAAGTAAAAATGAAGTTCAACTTTGTGAAAAAATTAAATCATCAAACAAAGTAAAAAATCTTGCCGGCAGATTTAATCTTGATGAATTAACTGCCTTGATTAGTAAATCGGTTATGTTTATTTCTAACTCAACGGGACCTATACACATAGCGGCGGCACTTGGTAAATATACTGTTGGGTTTTATCCCAAAATTGTTTCCTGCTCGCAGGAGCGATGGGGACCTTACACAAATAAAAAACTTGTGTATGAGCCTCAAATAGATTGTAAAAATTGTACACGCGAACAGTGTCAAAAATTAAATTGCATGGATTCGATTGATATAACTAATGTGTACACCGATATTAAAAATGTTCTAAATAAATTCCAGGAGTAGTAAATGAAATCCTTTAATAATGTAAAACCAGTAATTGTAATTTTCTTGATAATGCTAATTGGTTCAACTACCACATTTGCACAGAAGAAAGATGAATTCAGAACGGTTGATAACAATGCATTCCGTGAAGGCGAGAAACTTACCTTTGATGTTAAGTATGGTTTTGTTACTGCCGGAATTGCAACATTTGAGATACCCGCGATTAAAAAAATGTCCGGTAGAAATACTTACCACATTACATTTGAGGTAAACACAGTTCCAACTTTTGATAATTTTTATAAAGTACGCGATAGGTATGAAACCTATCTAGATGTTGAAGGAATGTTTCCGTGGAGATTTGAACAGCATATACGCGAAGGAAAATACTCCAGAGATTTTTCCGCATTCTTTGACCAGAGAAAAGGCAAAGCAAAAACCAGTGAAGGGCAGTATGATATTCCTAAATATGTAAATGATATTGTTTCTGCTTTTTACTATGCGCGAACTTTGGATTATTCAAATTTAAAAGTTGGAGATAAAATTCCTTTAAAGAATTTTTATAAAGATAAAGTTTACGATCTTGATGTAGTGTACCACGGTAAAGAAACTATTGAAGTTGCTGCAGGAAAGTTTGATTGTATAATAGTTGAACCGCTTGTGCAGGAAGGGGGATTGTTTAAAAGCGAAGGCAGCATTTTGTTATGGATGACCAACGACGATGCAAAAATGCCGGTGCGAGTAAAAACAAAAGTTGTTGTTGGTGCAATTGATGCTGATTTAACAAGCTACAAAGGTGTTTACGGCAAGTTAACCTCTAAAAGAAAATAGAATTAACCATTTGTCATTCCCGCGAAAGCGGGAATCTATTTGTTTAAACCGCAAGCAGGAATTACCCGCAGCTAACTGCCCAAAATATTTAACATTAATTTTTTAATTGTTGCTTGAAGGCAATATTTAATTAGCCTATTTTTAAGTGTAATTTGCACAACAGGTTACATTAAACGGCAAATAAATTATGTTTATTAAATATTATTTTATTACTCCTTAACTCTGGAGGAAATTATGAAAAAATTTGGATTACTATTTTCAATTTTAATTTTAGCTAGTCAATTGGCGTGGGGACAGATACTTACGTTTGAGTTTAGTGCGTTAGCTGGTGATGAAGCGAGTGCCAATTCTAATTTTAATGATGCTAATTTGATCTCATCAACCATAACAAGAGGTTCAGGAGTAACTGCTGCTACTAATGCTCAAAGATTTAATTCTTCTTCATGGTCTACGGGTTCAATAGATTTAAATGATTATGTGGAATTTACAATTACACCTAATGCAGGTAAAAAATTTTCTATTACAAGTGTTGTAATGCTACACCAACGTTCCGGTACTGGACCAACTTCTTTTGTATTAAGAACTAGCTCAGACGGGTATACAACTGATTTAGGAGGAGTTCAGACAATTGGTGATGTTGCAACAACTCAAACTAGTACATTTACATTTTCTGTATCAGATCAAACTACTGCATTAACCATTAGGATCTATGCATATACTGCAGAAGCACTTGGCGGTACTTGGGGACCCGGCGATGGTACAGGAAATGATTTGATTATAAATGGATCAACTGATGATATATCGTTAGTATCCAACGCATCCAATTTTATTGTTACATATGCACTGTCTACAGAAATCCAATTAAGTTGGACTAATGATTCTAATTCTGATGGTGTAATAATAGTTGCAAAGCAAGGTTCCGCTGTTGATGTTATGCAGGCAGAATTAAATGTTGCAACCGTCGATAATAATGATTTTTCAAATAATGGTAATTTCACTGCTGCAAACCAGGATATGAATATCGATTATGGTGTTACAACTGCATCAAATAATATTCTTGTTTACTCTGGAACTGGAACCAATATAACAATTACAAATTTAACTGTGGATCAGGTTTATTACTTCAGAATTTTTAATGATTATGGATTGGGTTCGTCAGGAACCAATTGGTCAACAGGTGTTAGTGCGAACGCAACAACTGCCGATGTGGAATTAATTGATTCCTTTACCGATGGTGATTTTACTTCAAATCCGGCCTGGTCAGGAAGTACTAGCAGTTGGCAAATTGTAACAGATAGCGATGCTGCTGCAGGAGCAACAAATTCGTTCACTTTAAGATTAAATGCCCCAGCGGTCTCCCAAACAGAATATTTGAGTGTTCAAAGAACTGGAACCTGGGGTAATGAGCAAAGCTGGGGTTTTTGGTTGGGGAGAAGAGTTCAGAATTCAACAGATGCCAATCATAGTCTAATATGGCTATTCGCAAATGAGTCAGATTTATTGAGTTCAACCGTCGATGGATACAGAATTAAATATGGGGATAATACGACAGACAAAGTAATTCTTCAGAGAATAGATAACAGTACTTCTACAAATATTTTATCTTCTTCGGGTAGTGGGTTTAATGGAACAGATTACGGATTTCTAATTAGGGTAACAAGAACATCAACAGGTTTATGGACATTATACACTAGTGCGATTCCATCAGCTAACGGAACAGGATCAATAGCGACGGACATTCCCTTATCCACAAATACTACGATAACACAGGGAACTACTATTGATAATACTTACAGTTCTTTTGATAATGGTTATTTGGGTTTTGCAGCCTTACATTCAACTGGTGCAGATGCTATTATTGGAGCAGAATTCGACCAATTATATTTTTCAAAAAGCATTTTCTCCCCTCTCCCCGTAGAACTTTCATCCTTCTCAGCTTCGGTTGTTGGGAATGCAGTTAAACTCAACTGGATAACAGAAACAGAGGTTAATAATTATGGATTTGATATTGAACGCAAAGTCGGCAGTCTTCAGTCCACAGTCGGCAATTATGAAAAAGTTGGTTTTGTTAATGGTAATGGAAATTCAAATTCACCAAAGAGTTATAGTTTTGAAGACAAGAATGTAACTGCAGGAAAGTATTCATACAGACTAAAACAAATTGATAACGACGGACAGTTTGAATATTCTAAAACAATAGAAGTTGATCTTGGTGCACCAAAAAAATTTGAGTTAAGTCAAAACTATCCAAATCCGTTTAATCCTGTTACCACAATTCGTTTTAATCTGCCAGAAGCAGGCAATGTAAAACTTACTTTGTTTAACATACTCGGTCAGGAATTAAAAACACTTGTAAATGGGTTTAAAGAATCTGGTGTGCACACAATAAACTTTGATGCAAGTGAACTTAACAGCGGAATGTACATTTACAAAATTGAAGCTGGCAATTTTGTTCAAACAAGAAAGATGACATTGGTTAAATAATCTTTAGTAATAATAAATTTTTCGTAGCACAGATCTCCCGATCTGTGCTTTTTTTTGTTTTTTGCATCGCCTGCCTTGGAAAATGTATATTTCTAAAATAAAATTATATCCGCAGGACAGAATTCGCCGCGGCAAACTGCCCCCAAATTAAAAATATTTGTAGCGCAGGAATCCCTTCCTGTGTGTGGTTGATTTTGAAAAGACTATTGTTAATTAAATAAAACAAAAAGGGCAGGAAAGGATTCCCGCCCCACATAAAACATTGGTGCTACGAATAGGATTTCTTTTTAAATTTGAGTGTCACTTCTTATATCAGTAATTTTAAGCATTATTATTCAACTCATATTTATTACTGATGCAAGAATTTAACAAAGACAATAAAAAAGAAGATCAGCAAACTGAACTTTTATCTATTTCTAACGGAAGTAACCCCGATCAAGATCCTGATAATGATTTGGAAATGCAGGTTTCACCGGTTGCTGCCGCATTTATTGGTTTAGCCGGTGCATTTTTTCTTTATCAGATCGTTGGTTCGCTAATTACAGTTTTAATATTAGGAATGGATCTAGAAAAAGTTCCTGTGGATAGCCTTCGTTTAATGACGATGGCTGGACAGATACTTTTCATTTTACTTCCAGCACTGTTATTTGCAAAATGGATTTACTCCGATGTTGGTAAGATTATCCGCATTCGCAAACCTGATTTGAAGGAACTGGGTTTATTTACTATCGGGATTGTTATTCTTACTCCATTGTTACAAGCGTATCTGTATATCCAGAATTATTATTTAGAACTCTTTGCTAAAAATTCGTCATTGATAAATTCTGTAAAAAGTTTTTTTGATTCATTAAATGAGATGGTTGAAAAAACATACAGCAATCTTCTTTCGGCATCTAACATATTTGAGCTTTCATTAGTTGTATTGGTAGTTGCAGTTGTACCGGCACTATCGGAAGAAACAATGTTTCGCGGTTTTATTCAACGAAGTTTTGAGCTGCGGTATAAAAAATATTTTGGGGCAGTAATTACAGCTATATTTTTTAGTCTTTATCATTTTAATCCTTACGGATTTATTCCACTCTTTATTCTTGGTGCATTCTTTGGATTTGCCGCATACCAGAGTAAAACATTGCTCATACCAATGTTCTTGCATTTTCTTAATAATTTTTCGGCAGTTTCTCTTTATCATATTATTGGTGATGATGAATTGCTAAAGACCGATGCTTCAGTAAATCCGGATGAACTTTCTTCTTATGTTTTGATGTTTGTGGGATTAACTGCTTTGTTTGTTGGATTGATTGTTATCATAAATAAATATTATTCTTCAAAAAAATTATTAAAGGAGGAATGATTATGCCTTTCTGTCCAAATTGTACATACGAATATAAAGAGGGCATTAAAGTATGCCCGGATTGCGGAACATCATTAGTTGAAGAACTAATAGATCACGATTGGGTTGTAGTTTACACTTCAGATCAACTTTACGATGTGCAGATGATGAAGGATGCTCTTGAGAGCGCAGAAATTGATGCTACAATCTTATCGCAGAAAGACAGCAGCTTTCCTGTTACAGGAGATCTTGCTGTTATAAAACTTCTTGTTAAAAGCGAAGATGCTGCTTCGGCTCTAAATTTTATAAAAGAGTTAGAAAACACTAAACCGGAAGAAGAGGAGTAATGGCTTTAGGAAATACATCTGTTCGTATTTTGGTTTCTGTTTTTGCTATTCCGGCATTGGTTTTACTCGCATACTTTGGCAGCGTATATTTTTTAAGCTTTGTTCTGATAATTGCCGGAATATCTTTTTATGAATTTTCAGTTATGGCAAAATCGAAAGGTGCAAATGTAAATGTTAACCTTGGCTTAATTGCTGTAATTTTTCTGATACTAAATCAGTATAGATTTTTCTTTAGTCAATATCATTTTCTAATTGGATTTTTTATTGTGCTTTTACTTTTTGAGTTGTTCAGGAACTACGGATCTGCAATTCAAAATCTTGGCGCAACTTTGCTCGGTGTTTTTTATTTGGGGATTTTCGGAAGCACCTTAGTTGGAATAAGAGAATTTTATCCAAACATTAATGGATTGTACAATCAAGGTGGGTATTTAATTATCTCAATCTTTGCTGCAATATGGATTTGTGATTCGGCAGCATTCTTTGGCGGAACAGCGTTTGGGAAGCACAAATTATTTCCACGTGTCAGTCCAAAGAAAAGCTGGGAAGGAGCAATTTTTGGATTTGTATTTGCAATCCTGGCAATGATATTAGCAAAAAATATTGTACTCGATTTTTTATCATTTAAAGATGTGATTATAATAGGATTTATAATCGGAACTCTTGGTCAGATTGGTGATTTAACAGAATCACTACTTAAGCGTGATGCTGGAGTTAAAGATTCATCAAATTTAATTCCCGGACACGGTGGAATCTTTGATCGATTTGATTCATTATTATTTTCATCACCAATTATTTATTTGTACTTAACTTATTTAGCCGGATGATTTGGGATAAGATTTTATGAGTGGAAATGTTTCTGTAATAACTCTTGGCTGTTCTAAGAATACCGTTGATTCCGAAAGACTGATGAAGCAGATTCAGTTGAACAAGATTGGATTGGTTGATGATCCGAATAAAGCTGATACAGTTATTATTAATACTTGCGGATTTATTGAGGCTGCAAAAGAAGAGTCAATAAATACAATTCTTGAAGCCGTTGCAATGAAGAACAACGGAAAAATAAAAAAAGTTATTGTTGCAGGATGTTTATCAGAGCGATATAAGAAAGATCTCTTAAAAGAAATTCCTGAAGTTGATGTTTACTTTGGAACAGAGAATTACGAGGGTATAATTAAAGAACTTGGCGGCAATCTTAAAAATGAATTGCTTGGCGAACGTTTACTGACAACGCCGTCGCACACAGCATATTTAAAAATTTCTGAGGGCTGTGATCATCCATGTTCGTTTTGTGCCATTCCTTTAATGCGAGGTTTGCACAAATCAAAACCAATGGATGAGTTGATTCGTGAAGCAGAATTTCTTGCTGCAAACAACACAAAAGAATTGGTCTTGATTGCACAGGACACAACTGATTACGGTAAAGATTTAAAAGATGATATAAATATTTCTTATCTTTTAAAAAAGTTAAGCAAAATAAAAGGCATTGAGTGGATTAGATTAATGTATGCGTATCCATCAAAATTTCCGGATGAGTTAATTGAAGAGATTAAAACAAATCCAAAAGTTTGCAAGTATGTCGATATCCCATTGCAGCATATTTCTAATGATGTTTTAAAGTCGATGAGAAGGGGAGTAACTGCAGAGCGCACAAGAAAATTGCTGCATAAGCTTCGCAGAGAAATTCCGGATATTACAATCAGAACTACTTTTATTGTTGGATATCCAAACGAATCTGAAAAAGATTTTGAAGAACTTTGTAATTTCATTCGTGAAATAAAATTTGATCGTATTGGAACATTTATATTTAGTGTTGAAGAAAATACTTCAAGCTATATTCTTGGTGATCCTGTATCTGAAGAAGAGAAGGAAAGAAGAAAAAATGTTTTGATGGAAATCCAAAAAGATATTTCTCTCGAAAAAAATGAATCTTTTGTCGGGAAAAAACTTAAAGTATTAGTTGAATCCGTTGAAGGTGATTTTTTTGTAGGACGATCCTACAGAGATGCACCTGAAGTTGATGGTGAAATTTTGATCAATAAAAAAAATAACAAAATTAAAATCGGCAAGTTTTACGATGTTGAAATTAATGATTACGATGAGTATGATTTATTCGGTAATATTTTGTTAGATGAAAGGAAAAGATAAATGAAAAAAATATTTTTAATTCTTATTTTTTTATCCTTCGCGGTAAATTATTATGCACAGGATAACGTTGGTGAAAAAAATCAGAAAAACATTAATGCTGCTGTGTATTACCAGGAATTTCTGAATGCATTATCAGATAAACCGGGTCTAACCCGTGTGGATGTTTTTATACAGGTGCCGTATAAGAATGTTCAATTCTTAAAATCAAACCAGGGATTTACAGCTAAGTATTCCGTTACAGCATCCGTATTTGACAGCCTTAAGAAACAGTTGATTGTTGAAAAAACATGGAATGAAACTATTGATGTGATCGATTTTGCAATGACTACTTCGAAAGATAATTATAAGCTAAGCAGAAAATCGTTTGACGTTTTACCTGGAACTTATACAATTAGAACTATGCTGCAGGATAAAGATTCTAAGCAGCAAGCAATTGGAGAAAATGTTTTTAAAGTCAGATCGTTTGATAAAAATATTTCACTGAGTGATATTTTGATGATTTCAAAATTTGACAGCTCTCAGGGTAAAAATGCGATCATTCCAAACATAAGCCGTAATATTCCAACTTCTAAAGATAGAGTTAAATTTTACTTCGAAGTTTATTCAAAAGACAGTACTGAGGGGAACAGGACATTTGAATATTCAGTTTATAATTCCGATAAGAATGTTATCCACAAAGAAGTTGAAGACAGAAATATTAAATCGGGAAAAAATAAAATATTGTATTCTCTGGCAGAATTTCCTTTTGAACTTGGCGTATATTCTTTAACTGTTTCTTTACTTGATGAAAATTCTAAAGTGGTTGAAACCGTCAGCAAGGCTTTTTATTCTCATTGGAAAGGTTTGCCCGGTGTAATTACTGATATTGATAAAGCAATAGCGCAAACAGTATACATTGCGACTCCGGATGAATTGGACTATATGGAAGAGGGTGAAACTGTTCAAGAAAAGACAAAAAGATTTTTAGAGTACTGGAAAAAGAAAGATCCTTCCCCTAACAATGATGAGAATGAAATATTTGATGAATACTTTAGAAGAATTTCTTTTGCAAATGATAATTTTTCAAACTACATAGAAGGCTGGCGATCAGACCGCGGAATGGTTTACACAATTCTTGGTACTCCAAACAATATTGATAGACATCCTTTTGAATATGATTCTAAGCCGTATGAGGTTTGGGAATATTACGATTTGAATAGAAGTTTTGTATTTCTTGATCAGACAGGATTTGGCGATTACAGATTAATTACTCCTTTAACAGGTGATCAGTATCGCTACAGGTATTAAATATTTTTTATAGAACTCTTCAGTTATGATTTTAATCGTTACCCCCAATCCCTTGTTGGAAAGAAGATTTACTTATGAACAAGTTAAACCTGGGACAGTTAATAAAGGTGCAGTTACAAAAATATCTGCTGGTGGTAAGGGAATTAACGTAAGCCGCCAATTAAAAAAGCTTGGTGTAAAATCATATAACTATTTTTTTTCAGGCGGCACGAATGGAAAAATTTATCGTGATACATTAAAAAACGAAGAACTTGATTTTTCTTTTATATCCACAAAATCAGAAACAAGACACGCCGCAGTAATCACCTCAGAAAAAGACAAAACAGTTTCATCCTACTTTTCTGATAATCCCCAAGTCTCTCAGAATGAAGTTGATGAATTTAAATCGAAGCTGGATAAGATGATTCAGAATTGTGAGATTGTGATTTTTTCCGGAAGTTCGCCATCAACAGAAACAGATTCTATAATTTCTTATGGTATTGAGTTAGCAAATAAGTATGATAAAGTTTCAATTTGTGATACATATGGTAAGCATTTGCAAAACTGTATAGATGCAGCACCAACAATGATTCATAATAATCTTTTTGAAATTAAAAACTCATTTGGTACAAGCCTGAATGATGAAAAATCAATAGTTGATTATTTAATCGATCTTTATCATAAGGGAATTAAACGGACCTATTTAACAAATGGGAGTAATAATTTTTACGCTTCTAATTTCGATTACATTTACAAGATTAAACCACTAGAAGTTTACGAAACTGATGCAACCGGAAGCGGCGATAGTTTTGTTGCGGGATTAGTTAACTGTTGGATCAATTCTGATTTGTTTGAAGACTCATTAAAATTTGCAACTGCAATAGCAGGATTAAATGCCGCCACTTTTGATGTATCTAATGTTTGTCTTGAGGATGTAATAAAATTTAAAGATAAAGTAGAAATTTTACCGGTTGGAAAAAAAACAAAGACAATCGATGATTCGCCTCGCGAAATTTAGTTTAGTAATAATACTTTTCATCTCTTCTTTTTCATCTGCACAAAAGCTTAGTTCATTTGAAGTCAACGGTAATTTCAACTTTGATGACTCAGAATATTTAAACTGGTCGCAGCTCCGCATAAACCAGCCCGTTTACAATGGGATACTTGATTCAGTTAAATCTAAAATTGCCAGGAATATTTTACTGCAGGGATATTACTTTTTTAATTTTACAAATGCTGAGTTAGTCGTTTCAAATGATTCATCTAAGTTTGATATCATTTTGGAAATTGATGAAGGTTATCCTGTTGTGATTAATAAAATTTATTTGGATGGAATTGATACCACATCGGGCATGAACATTATTAAACAATTTGAATATTTAAAAGGACAGGTTTTTAACAAACAGGAAATAGAATTAAATATTGAACAATTGCTTACAGGATTTGAAAACTCCGGTTATCCTTTTGCCAAAATTCAGATCACCTCACTAAATGTTTATCAGGATTCAGTTAACAAAGAAAATTTTGCAGATCTTTATCTTAATATTATTAGCGGCGAGGTGAATAAGATTGACAGAATCGAAATCCAGGGTAATACTTCAACAAAGGATTATGTTATTATACGGGAACTTCGCATCGAATCTGGCGAACCTTATATGCAAAATAAAATTGAAGAATTTCCTAAGAGATTAAATCGTCTTCGTTTTTTTGAGCCTATATCCATTCCGCAATTTTATATCAACTCTAAAAAGGAAGGCGTACTGCTTATTGAGGTAAAAGAAAAAAACACAAACAACTTTGATGGAATAATCGGATACATTCCACCCGGTAAAAATGAAAGCTCAGGTTATGTAACGGGACTCATAAATATTTCTTTACGAAATTTATTTGGGACAGGCAGAGCAGCTTCAATAAAATGGAATAAGTATAACAGAAATTCTCAGGAATTAGATTTAAGATATCTTGAACCATGGTTATTTAGTTTTCCATTAAATGTAAATCTCGGATTATATCAAAGGATACAGGATACAACATATGTTCAGCGTAAAATTGAAGGTTTATTAGACTATCTTGCAACTGAAGATATCTCCGCCGGTGTTATGTTCGCTTCGGAAACTGTCGTTCCAACTGTAAGAGCAAACCCTGTGTTTACTGTTTATAATTCATCATACGTTACAACCGGGGCAAATTTAAAAATTGATACGCGTGATGATCCATACGCGCCGATTGAAGGAATACTTTTTATTAATTCATATTCGTTTAGCATTAAAACGATTAATGGTCCTGTAGAATATTTTACACCAAGTTTAAGCACATCTGTTGATCTTCAAAGATTTGCATCAAGTTTTTATATTTTCTATGAATTGTTTACCAGACAGATAGTTGCATTAGGCTTGAATGCTAAAGAACTAAGGGGATCATCTTTTGAGAACAGCGATCTTTATAGACTCGGAGGCACCAATTCTTTACGCGGATACCGGGAAGATCAATTTTTAGGATCAAGAATATTTTGGTCTAATTTGGAATATCGTGCTTTGTTAACACGACGCTCTTACGGTTTTATATTTTTTGATACTGGTTACTATCTGCGTCCGGAAGAACCCGATAGAAATATTCCAAAATCTGAAGAATTTCTGTACGGTTTTGGCTTGGGTTTAAATCTTGAAACTGCACTTGGAGTTCTAAGAGTAAGTTATGCACTCGGCGAAGGGGATACTTTCAGTGATGGTAAAATCCATTTTGGGATATTAAATGAATTTTAATTTTATTTTTTTAATAGTTTCACTTTAAATGCTGCTTCAATTATTTTGAGGCAGCATTTTTAATATTAAGATGAACCTTTCAAAAAAAATTCATACATACATAAATATTACTCGACCATTAAATGTTCTTTTAACATTATTTGTGGTTGTTGTTGCAATTTTAATTTCTCAAACTAATCAAATAGACATTTCTAAAATAATTTTTGCTTCCCTTGCTGCTGCTTTAGTTACAGCAGGTGGCAATATTGTAAATGATATATACGATATTGAAACTGATAGAATTTCTCATCCCGATAGAGCCTTGGTACAAGGGCTAATCAGTAAAAAAGAAGCTTTTATTTTGTACAATATATTTAATACTCTTGCAATTATTGTTTCATCAAGGTTAACTGATTTACTATTAATAATTGTACTGATATCCATCATCGTACTTTTTACTTATTCATATAGGCTAAAAAAAATTCAATTAGTTGGAAATATTGTAATAGCATTGTTAACCGGATTAGCCTTTATTTATGGCGGGTTTGTTTCTGGTAATCCTGTTGCCGCAATTGTACCTGCTGTATTTGCATTCTTAATTAATTTGATCAGAGAGATAGTAAAAGACATTCAGGATATTGAAGGCGATACTAAAGCAGGAATTATAACTTTCCCAATTAAGTTCGGGTTTAAGAAATCAAAAATTTTAATTCTAATTTTTACCATCTCACTTATACTTTATACCTTATACCCATTTATAACTGAACTTTACAAAATTGAATACTTTATAGTTGTAATGGTTTTTGTAAATCCATTATTAGTGCTTTCTTTAAAATTTTTATTTGATTCTAAAAAAGAAAACAATTTATCTGTTGTTAGTTATATGCTAAAGTTAAATATGGTTTTGGGTCTGATAGCGATTTATCTTGGTAAATGAAAAACTTTGATAAAAAATATTTATCTAGTAAGATAAAAATTATTGCAGGAACTGATGAAGCAGGCAGAGGTCCGCTTGCTGGTCCGGTTGTGGCAGCGGCAGTTATTTTACCAAAAGATTTTTACGATGATAGAATAGATGATTCCAAAAAACTTTCCGCGGCTTTACGCCAAGTACTTTTTGGTGTAATTAAAAAAAATGCTTTGTGTTATGCCTATACTATCATATCGCAAAATAAAATTGATAAGATAAATATTCTTAAAGCATCATTACTTGCGATGAAAAGATCTGTTGAAAAGTTAAAGGTGCAGCCTGATTTGATTCTTGTTGATGGTAATAAATCGTTTTCTTATGATGCAGAAGTAATTCCAATAATTAAGGGCGATTCTAAATCTTTATCAATTGCTTCGGCATCAATAATCGCAAAAGTAGTAAGGGATAAAATTATGTTGAAACTTGCAAAAGAGTATTATTACTATGGCTGGGAAACAAATAAAGGATATCCCACTAAAGAACATATTGAGGCGGTATTAAAATATGGTGCCTGTAAAATTCATCGAAAAACTTTTCTAACAAAAATTTACGAACGTGCTAATCAAACAGAACTATCATTTAATGATTAAGAATTTCTATGGCTGAAAAAAACAAAAGGGATATCGGTAAAGAAGGTGAAGATATTGCCGCAAAATATCTTAAAGAAAAAGGATTTGAGATTATTGCAAGAAATTATCATTACAGTCACGGGGAAATTGATATTATCGCAAATCATAAAAATCAATTAGTTTTTATTGAGGTTAAATCCAGAATAAATCTAGACTACGGTGAACCGGAATACGCAATCAATCCAAAAAAAATTAAACAAATAAAAAAAATGGCTGAGCTATATCTATTTGATAAAGAAATCGAGGAAGCTGATTGTCGTTTTGATGTAGTTGCAATAATACTTGGTGATAGCTCAAATCCAACTATAACTCATTATGAAAATGCTTTTTATTAAAAGCAGTATGATATGTTTCACAAACAGAAAAAATTCCTACAAATTATTCCTAAAATTTTCTTAGTTTGATCAGGCAAATTAAAAACTTATCTAAAAATGTATCAGCAATAATGAAAAATTCTAATAGCTCAAATATTAAAATCAGTCCTATGAGTAAGCAGCTAACGGAATTTTTTGAAATGATTGCAGGACTATGGCAGTTTCAATACCAATTCTTTAAACAAATTTTTATTCCTCCTTATGAAATAGAACAAATTCGTAAGCACATGGATGAACTTGGTATTAAAACTCTTCCAATTGTGAGTGTAACCGGATTTATTATCGGATTAGTAATTACAATGCAAATGCATCCTGTAATGGTAAGATTCGGTGCGGAAGCATTTTTACCTGGCTCAGTCGGTATTTCAATTGTTAGGGAATTGGGTCCGGTAATCACAGCATTAATTTTTGCTGGTAGAGTTAGCTCCGGCATTGGCGCAGAACTTGGTTCAATGCGCGTTACGGAACAGATTGATGCTATGGAAGTCTCGGGTGTAAACCCATTCAAATATCTTGTTGTTACTAGAATATTTGCATGTACCTTTATCCTTCCTATACTAACCGTTTATGTTATCTTTATCGCATTTGTTGGATCTTACATCGCGGTAGTACTTGTGCAAAATATGTCATATGTGTACTACATTGATTCCGTAATAGGCGGTGTTGAATTTGGTGATGCTATTCCTGGAATTTTAAAAACATTCGTATTCGGGTTTATAGTTGGAATAGTTGGATCATATAAAGGATACACTGCAAGTAATGGTACAGAAGGTGTTGGTAAAGCCGCAACTACCGCTGTTGTTGTATCATCTTTAATGATTTTAATTTTTGATATGGTACTTGTAAAAGTAACTTTATGGTTATGGCCAACAATATAAATGAAATTATATGAATATAATTGTTGATATAAAAAATGTTTCTAAATCTTTTGGCTCACACGTTGTGCTGGATAATGTTTCACTTACAGTTGAAGAAAATGAAAACCTTGTTGTATTTGGGCAGAGCGGTACTGGCAAGAGCGTTTTATTAAAATGTATGGTAAGATTATTAGAGCCGGATTCAGGTGAAATATATATTGAGGGAAATAATGTTCTTCATTTAAATCCTAAAGAATTGAATGATGTAAGAAAACATTTGGGATTTTTATTTCAGGGTGCTGCATTGTATGATTCAATGAGTGTTCGAGAAAACCTCGAATTTCCTTTAATCAGGCATTTTAATTTTACTCCTAAGGAAAGGCAGGATAAAGTTAAATCAGTTTTGGAAAAAGTTTCGCTGGAAGAAGCCATTGATAAAATGCCATCAGAGCTTTCCGGTGGAATGAAAAAAAGAATAGGTTTAGCAAGATCAATTATTTCTGAACCAAAGCTTATGCTTTATGATGAACCTACAACAGGACTTGATCCAATAACATCAAAAGAAATCAGTTCCTTAATATTAGAATTACAGAAATCTTTAAATATGACTTCCGTAATTGTAACTCATGATTTATTATGCGCAGAAATTATTGCAGATCGCGCAATTGTTTTGAACGAAGGTATCGTACAGCATGAAGGTACCATAGCAGAACTTACAACATCAAGTGATCATTTTTTACGGAATTTCTTTAGCCACGAAATAGTTGAAGATCAGAACAGGAGAAATTAATGTTTAAAAATTTTGCAAATGCCAAACTTGGATTATTCATTTTTCTCGGAAGTGCATTACTTGTAATTCTTATTTTCCTTTTGGGAAATAAAGACCAGCTTTTTACATCCACATTTACTGTTAAAACTTATTTCCAAAATACCGGTGGTTTACGTAATGGAGCATCAGTAAGATTTGGGGGTATTGATGTTGGAGCAGTTAAAAGTGTAAGGATTGTGAATGATGGTACTGGAAGAATTGAAGTATCTATGCGCATAAAAGATGAAATACGTCCATTTCTAAAAAAAGATTCAAGAGCAAGTGTTGAAACTGAAGGATTAGTGGGTAATAAAGTTATTGTGATTACGATGGGCTCTGATAATACTGAAAGTATTGCTGATGGAGGTATAATTCTATCAACTGAGCCATTAAGCTTCGCAGATATTATTGCAGAAACACAGGGAATAATGGCGTACACAAAAGATATGACAAAAAATCTTTCAGAAATAGTTGAAAAAGTAAACAAAGGTGAAGGAACAATTGGGAAAATTCTTAATGATGATCAATTATATAATGCGGCAGCAAATCTCACTAAGTCTGCTGATAAAAGTATGGTTTCATTAACTGATGATATGAAAGGTGTTATAGCTCTTTTTGATGAATTAGGTAGAGGGGTTAAAGATGTAGTGCACAATATTAATAATGTTGTTACTCGTATTGATACTGTTTTGGAAGGTGTTTCTGAAGGTAAAGGGTTACTTGGCTCTTTAGTTTCTGATAATGGGAAAGAAAGCGAATCAATAAATCAGATTTTGGATAATCTGGTTGTAGTTTCAGAAGATGCAAAAACTTCAGCATCACGTCTTGCAGAAAATATGGAAGCACTAAAACATAATTGGCTTTTCAAAAGTTATTTTGAAGAACGAGGTTATTGGGATAAAGAAGAGTTTGAAAATCAGCTTGATACAAAAATTCTCGAGTTGAATGATAAAATTAAATTATTGGATGAGAAAATTTCAGAATTGAAAACATTGGAAAATAAATAATGACTCAAAATTAATGAGTAAAAATTATTTTTGAGTCAATAAATATTTTACTGCTTAATAAAAACCTACTGAGGTGTTTAAAAATATTTTACCATACACTTCCAAATAGCAAATCGTATAATGACAAGAGAAAAACAACAAAAAGAAAAAAAGATAATCGTTAAAGGTGCGCGCGAGCATAATCTTAAAAATTTAAGTTTTGAGATTCCAAGAAACAAACTCGTTGTCTTTACAGGAGTTAGCGGCAGCGGAAAATCGTCTTTAGTTTTTGATACAATTTATGCTGAAGGGCAAAGACGATATGTTGAAAGTCTTTCTTCCTATGCGCGGCAATTTCTTGAGCGAATGAATAAACCTGATGTGGATTTTATTCAGGGTATTTCTCCTGCCGTTGCAATCGAACAAAAAACCGGTTCACGTAATTCACGTTCAACAGTTGGAACCACGACAGAAGTTTATGATTACCTTCGTTTGCTTTTTGCACGAATCGGAAAAACAATTTGTTTTCAATGCGGTAAAGTTGTTACTAAAGCTACTACAGGAACAGTTGCAGATTGGCTTGAAACTCAAAAGGATGGGGCAAGATTCTATCTCACGTTTCCACTTCACGATCATGAAGGACATTCCGTAAAAGAAGAAGTTGAGTTATTAAAGAAGCGCGGATTCTTTAGACTTTATTTTAATAAAAAATTCTACGATCTGAACGAGAATGAAGTTAAGCTGCCAAAGAATAAAAAAGATGTTAAAGTTGTTGTTGATAGATTTAAAGTTACTGCAGGTGAAATAAGAGAAAAACTTTCTGATTCAATTGAGGTAACATTTAAAGAAGGTGGAAATAGAATTGTTCTTATAAACGCCGATACAAATGAGCAGCATGAGTTTAATAAATTTTATGAGTGCTGCGGGGTTCGTTACGAAGAACCTGAACCAAGATTTTTTTCATTCAACAATCCATTCGGTGCCTGCCCGGTTTGCCAGGGATTCAGCAAAGTAATTGGTGTGGATATGAATCTGGTTATTCCGAATCCAAATCTAACAATTGCTGATGGTGCAATAGCTCCATTTCACGGGGTAAAATACAGCACGTATCTTCGTGATCTTATTCAAAGTGCAAGGGATTTTAAATTTCCGATTCATGTTCCATACAAACAGCTTACTCAAGAGCAATTATCTCTCGTTAAAAATGGTTTTGGAAAATATAAAGGACTTGATCACTTCTTTTCTGAACTAGAAAAAAAGACGTACAAGATACATGTTCGTGTTATGTTAAGCCGTTATCGTGGTTATACTATTTGTCCAGCATGTAAAGGTTCACGTCTGCGAAGAGAAGCTTTACAGGTTAAGATTGATGACAAATCAATTCATGAAATTGTACAGATGCCAATCGAACATTCTTTAAAATTCTTTGAACAACTTAAATTATCAGAATATGATTATTCGGTTGCAGAACGCGTTCTTAAAGAAATTATAAAGCGATTAACTTTTCTTAACAATGTTGGAATTGGTTATCTAACTTTGGATAGATACAGCAATACACTTTCGGGTGGAGAAACACAAAGAATAAATCTGGCAACTTCACTCGGTTCTGCATTAGTTGGAACTTTGTATGTATTAGATGAACCCAGTATTGGCTTGCACCCGCGTGATAATGCAAAACTCATAAACATTTTAAAAAATTTACGAGATATTGGAAACACGGTGCTGGTTGTTGAACACGATGCTGATATGATGAAAGAAGCAGATCTGATTTTTGATATGGGACCCAAAGCTGGAATTGAAGGCGGAGAAATTGTTGCGATAGGGAATTATGATGAGATAGTTAAAAATAAAGTTTCGCTAACTGGTAAATATCTTTCAGGCGAATTAAGTATCCCCGTTCCGGAAAAAAGAAATGAAAGAAAAAATAAATCAGTTAAAATTACTGGTGCAAAAGAAAACAATCTTAAAAATCTTACCGTTGAAATTCCTTTAAATAAATTCGTGGTAGTTACCGGGGTTAGTGGTTCTGGTAAAAGTACACTTATACATGATGTTTTTTATGCCGGGCTTGCAAAGTATCTTGGCAACGCACCATCGTTTATCGGCAAGTATGATGATATTAAAGGCGGTGAGTATATTGATGACGTGGTAATTGTAGATCAATCACCAATTGGTAAATCGCCAAGATCAAATCCAATCAGTTATATAAAAGCTTTTGAGTTGATTCGTGATTTATTTGCAAATACTCATCAGGCAAGAGCGCGTGGTTACAAACCAGGGTTCTTTTCTTTTAATGTTCCCGGCGGAAGATGTGAAACCTGCCAGGGTGATGGTTATATAAAAGTTGAGATGCAGTTTCTTGCCGATCTTTATCTTGAATGTGATGATTGTAACGGTACACGGTACAAAAAAGAAATTAGAGAAATAACTTACAAAGGTAAAAATCTTGTTAATGTTCTTGATATGACAGTTGATGAAGCAATAATCTTTTTTGAAGGTAATGATCGCATCAACAGACTTTTGGAAACGTTAGCAGAAGTTGGATTGGGTTATATAAAACTTGGTCAGCCATCAAATACTTTATCCGGCGGTGAAGCACAACGAATTAAACTAGCCTCATATCTTACAGCTCAAAGAGACAGAAGACATATACTTTTTATTTTTGATGAGCCGACAACAGGTTTGCACTTTCATGATATTTCAAAACTATTAAAGTGTTTTCAACTTTTACTTGAAAGAAATAATTCTGTAGTGATAATCGAACACAATTTGGATGTAATTAAATGTGCTGATTACGTTATTGATCTTGGTCCAGAAGCTGGGGATAATGGTGGAGAAATTGTTGCTACCGGAACTCCAGAAGAAATTGCAGAGAATACAAGCTCGTGGACTGGAAAATATTTGAAAAATTATTTATAGATTAAAGTCTTTTTGGAACCCACCCTAACCTTCATTTTCGTAAAAGGAGGGAATTTAATTCTATTTTTTATCTAACCAATCCAACAATCCATTTATAAAAGTAAGCGGATGCGGGGGACAGCCGGGAATGTATAAATCTATTTTATTTTCTTCTATAAATTTTCTTTGGATCGCTTCTGAGTTTTGAAATATTCCACCACTAATAGCACAAGCACCAAACAGAATTATTATTTTAGGTTTTGGTACAGCTTCATAGCAAATTTCTGTAGCCCTTGCCATATTTTCTGTTAATGGTCCGGTGATTACAATTCCATCCGCGTGTCTTGGTGATGCTACGAATTCAATTCCATATCTTCCCATATCAAAGTTTACATTGCTGAGAGCATTCAACTCAAGTTCACAACCATTACAACCGCCAGCAGATATTTGTCTCAGCTTT
>Ga0172371_10001223_pt1 | contig 40577 bp, 35 predicted proteins | sample Lak12m_FD_114543 | JGI IMG/M metagenome (GOLD analysis project Ga0172371, IMG submission 114543) | Freshwater microbial communities from Kabuno Bay, South-Kivu, Congo - kab_022012_12m | ecosystem: Environmental > Aquatic > Freshwater > Lake | place: Democratic Republic of the Congo: South-Kivu... | reverse complement strand
TCACTTACAATATCAGTCGCTGTACTCAATTAAAAATAGTGGTTGCTATGGGATAGGTATGTCCAGACGTGAAAGACGTAATTTTGTAAGTATCTGATAATTAAATAAATGAAAATTAGGGGGCGGGTAAAATTAGGTTTTTAGAAATCCATTAAATATATTTGTGTCAAACAACAGCACCAAAAAAAGAAGTTAATAGAGGTGCCCTATAATATTTTTTCTATATTAGCGTTTTTCACTGACAAGGGAGTTGTTAATTTCTTTAAGCAGAGAGGAAATGCGAAACATGTATAATGCTTTTATCAGATGTAACATCCTGCTGATTTTACTGATCATCTTTCCACAATCCGGGAAAAGCCAGTCAGACATGCCGGAAATACTTTTCAGGGGATCAATCAGGGAGCAGATGGATTATTTACAGGAAAAGACGCGGATTTATGAAGATTACAGGGCTATCAGGGAAGATATGTTCCAGAAGATGAAAGGCAATGCCCTTGACACCCTGAAATCGGCAAAAAATGAGATAGTTGCATTAAAAAATTATTTAAGCACCGGGAAAGCCGGCATCGACTCCCTTAATGCTGAAATAGTATCATTAAAGGCTGATCTTGATAAAATTACAAAAACAAAAAATAGTCTGAACTTCCTTGGAATTGAAATAAACAAAGCGTTGTACAATTCCATACTATGGACAGTTATTGCTGCTCTTGTTGTAATTCTTGTCACTGGTTTTATGACATTTAAAAGAAACCGGATGGTGACTATTCATACAAGGAAGGAGATGGATGAGCTGAAAAAGGAATTTGAAGCCTACCGGAAAGCTTCAAGAGAAGCAAGGGAAAAAATGTCGATGGCCCATTTCAATGAACTTAAAAGGCTTCGCGGAGCGTGAATGGCACAGGGCAAAGGGCACATGAAGCATGGAAACAGGATACATAACCCAGGAAAGAACGGCAAAGTGTTTACAATCTGATATCTATTTTCGTTCCGTTATTTACGAGAGAGCTTTTAATATTTTTTCCGTCTGAAATTACTACCACATAAATTTTGTTCGCTTTTCTGGAGACTTTAATATCAATTTTTCTTCCTCCGAATGCAACAATATTTTCCAATGTCATTTCATTCCATTCTGAAGGCAATTGTGGAGGGATTGAAAATGAACCTAATCACGTCGGCCTTATACCAAATATTCCCCCGGTTACAACACGGCAATACAGGGCGCTTTCTGCTCATTTCAATATTATCGCTTTGAAGATCACCTTTCCCGACTGTCCATTTGATACTCCCGTCAGGCTCAATATTCCATCTGGTCTGCGCAAGTAACTGAACCGAAGAAACAATAACGATTATCAGAGAAACCAAAATTCTCTTCATCAGATGTATAAAGAGATAAGAATCTAAATATAATAACTCTCCCACCCTTTCCGAGGAGGTCTGTCGGTCAGCATTGAATTTGCGAATTTGTCATTTACAATCTCCTTCGTTTCACGGTTAAATATCAGTTTCCTATTCCTTCTTAAAGCAATGATTCCGAGTGAGAAGATCTGAGCCAAAGGGGCAAATGTCTGGAAAGGAGATCTCGACTTTTCTTCTCCAAGGCAGGCTTTCAGGAAATTCTCATAGTGATTCGACGGACTTTCAGGGTATTTGGGAAGTTTCGGTGCCATTTCCTTTGCTTTTTCCGCAGGGATTATGACAAGTGGTGCGGAATGTGTGCCTCCTTTGAAGGTAAGCTCCTTAGTGTAAATGATTTTACCGGCGCCCGGCATTCTCTGCTGAACAGGTTTTTGCTGAGGAACACCTCCGGGAGGTGGTATTGTATTATCAACTGTAGCGTCTACAGAGAAATAGCCATCAGGTACAGGCGGAATATTTTTTACTCCATCGTACCAGGTAATATCAACAGGAGGCATATCTCCCCGGCTTGGAAAACGAAATTTTATTGTTGATTCAAGCGGGAAGAAATAATCATTGAGATTGACTACATGAAGTGGTTCAATCTCGTATGGCAGGCCAAGGTCAAGAAATTCATGTATTGTGTCGAGGATATGAGCGCCCCAGTCACCAAGTGCTCCCAGACCGAAGTCGTACCATCCACGCCAGTTACCCGGGTGATATTTTTCATTGAAATCATGGTAAGCTGCTGTTGTAAGCCATGTATCCCAATCCTTTTCAGTCATCCCTTTTGGAAGAGGCTGGGCTTCAGGAAACCTCGTAATATTAGGATCATAAGGGTGCCACCTGCGGCTGCCGTTCATAAATGCTGTAACCGAAGTGACATCTTTAATGATCCCTGCTTCCTTCCATGCCCTGAACTGAAAGTAGTTTTCTCCCGAATGGCCCTGATTTCCAACCTGAGTAACAAGCTTCGGATTTTTCTGAGCCATCTGAGCCATTAATTCTGCCTCATAAAATGTCCTTGTCATCGGCTTTTCGACATAAACACTCTTACCGAGTTGCATTGCAGCCATACATACAGGGAAATGTGCAAAATCAGGTATAGCAACCTGTACAGCATCAATGTCTCCGGCCATTTTGTCGAACATAACCCTGAAATCCCTGAACTGTTTTGCCTTTGGAACCAGTTTGATTGTCTCCTGTGAACCCTGCGAATCGAGGTCAACATCACAGACAGCTACAATGTTTGCCAGTCCCGAATTTATAAATTGCCTGGCATCAGAAGCTCCCTGATTGGCAATTCCGATCAGAGCCAGGTTCACCTTTCCGGATGGCCCTTTTGACACAATGGCTGGTGATGATCCGGCTTCAGGAGTATTTGCAGAGGCTTTGCCTCCAATTATTGCTCCTGTAGTTGCCAGACCGGCAGTCTTTAAGAAATCGAGTCTTGTAACCTTGTGTGCCATGGTAATTAGATGTTTATTATAATATTCTAAAGGTAATAGAAATCGGATGATAAAATCACTTTTATAAAGGAAATAATTGAATCAGTAAGAGGCTGCAAAGTCGTCAGCAAGCTTGTTGATTTCATCATCGGTCAGATATGATCCTGATGAAATGATAGTCCTGTACCTGAAAGTTACAGATTTGGTTGCAGGTATCGAAAAATTCATGGTTTCCCTGCCATTAGTGAAATCCTTTGCCCCCAGCGGATTTGCTGAAAACAACCCATAACCCCTTGCATGCCAGAATGTGGGATATGAAGGATTACGGGGATGATCACAGATCACGACAGACACTTTTTCATTTCCGATTGTCCCGAAAAGATCCATCCACCTGGCCCTCGTACCCCATACTGCTTCACCGGTAACCCTCTCGCTGCTCCTGTAATTACCTGAAACACCGCTGTTTTCCATTGCTTTCTCAGTGCCTGGCTTCCCATTTGAATCAAGCAGCTGGACATTTTCTTTTGAAGGTAATTCAAGCTGCCTTGCAACACGAATTGCAAACATACCTTCCTTGGTATCGGGCATCCTGATATCCTGTGGCCCAGCAGTAAGGGTTGTTATTCTGTCGACAAGCCAGTAACTGCCACGGGATTCAAAATTGTATTCAGTTCTCTCCATCATCATTTCCTTTCCTGAGGGATCCTCCCAGACAGCATATATTGAGAGATTTCCCTCTTTTTCCCCGTTCTCAGCTTTTTCAATGCCAAGAAGTCTGATGACCCCTCCATTTTCACTTTTGATACCTGTTGAGCCATTACCCCAGAAATCAATTCCGTTGACATTGCCGTAGTTCAGCCATGATCCGACCTGGTGCATATGATCATACCTCTCCCCTGCCCTCGGTTTCAAAGGAAATCCTCTGGTGATCTCTGTCCCCGATAATGTCCTCACAGGATACAGAACAGGTTTGTAAACATTATCAGGCCAGCATAATGAGGTCACATTTTTGCCGTCGATAAATACATCAACTCTTTTATCAGATTCTTTTACAAAAAATCTGATTTCAGGCTCTTTTACTGACTGACTTTTTACTGTTAAAGAATTAACAGATAAAATTACCATCAGGGCAAGGGAAAATACCAGTACAAGCTGCTTTTTCATCTGACTGGCTTTTAAATGCTGTAAGCGTTAACTTTAATATCTGCCTCAATTTCTGCCTCCTTCAATACACTTTTAACAAGAACCGGGGTTCCTCCCAGCTTTCTGCTTTCCGATGCGGCCTGCATAAAAGCAAAAATTTCTATGGTCTCTTCAACTCTTACAGGAGGAATGCCTGACTGGAAGAATTTAATAATCTCAGCAAGTAAGGCATTATACCCGCTGTATTTTCCCAGAGTCAGAATACCTTTCTCACCAAATACTATCCCTCCGTAGTCAGATTTGCCTTTTCGAATCCCTCTGAAGGTTCCTATGCGGTTACCTGTCCATAATCCTGTAACATGGTCCCAGTCATCCGTAAAGGTCCCTGAAACACTGAGGCAGCCTGTTCCCATAACTGTGAAGAGAGTTTCCACTCCATGTATCCCGTACCAGAAAAGGTCGGGATGGGTTTTCTCGAGAGTTGCTGGGCTATAGGTGTCAGCTCCCAGAACCTGGCCTATGGAGCCTTTTGCCACCTCATCTGCTCCGGGAATATATCTCAGGGAAGAGGCTGAAAATACAGGCACATTAAGCCTGGCAGCCAGCTTGTAGATGGCGATTGCATCAGCAAGGGATGCTGCTACTGGCTTGTCAATGAACATCGTCTTTCCTGCCTTCATCACCTGCACTGCCTGCTCAAGATGAAGTCTGCCATCGTTCGTCTCAAGAAGAATGTAATCTGTTCTTTTCAACAGTTCATCGATGGAATTTACTATTTCAACCCCTGATTTTTTTACCTCTTCAGTATAACCCGGGATCCTGTCGACACTTGATTTGATATCATTACTGCCCTTCGGGAAAGCAGCAGTAACCCTGAATCCTCCAAATTCAGGTCCGGCTGATGGGTCGTTCAGTGCCTTAGTAAAAGCTGTGGCATGGGAGGTATCAAGACCAATAATCCCTATTCTTTTGGCAGACTGTTCTTTTTTCTGAAGGACACCGCCGTAAATATTTCCGGCAATACTAATTCCGACTGCTCCGGCAGTAGCTGTTTTAATAAAGTCGCGCCTCTTAATCTTGCTCATTTTAAAAGCTATCAGAATTTATCCGGTACAATGTAAGGTTTACGATATTCCCTGGTCAGTAATTCATCAGCTTCTTTGTCATTAACAAATTTCTCCTTCGCTCCGTCGAATGTAAGCTGCCTGCCAAGCAGATAAGATATATTTGCCAGAAGCGGAAGGGAAGATGACATATGTCCCTCGCTGATGTGGCAGTGAAGCGTCTCATCCTTTCCGGAACGGATAGCATCGAGGAAATTTGCAAAATGGTCTGAACCGCCCGGAGCGGCAAGGAATGTAGGATCTACAGGTCTGCCTTCACCTGTTTTGGATCCTGCAAAAGGTTCTTTTTCGCGTTGCCGGAATGCTTTCCAGGTATCGCCATCAAGTTCAAGGTAACCTTCTGTTCCGTAAAAGATATTTCCAATCCTTATGCCCAGACTTGATTCATCATTAGTATATCTTCCCCTGGTTTCAAACTCAAGGATCTTACCATCACTGTATTTAAACAATGATGTCTGAGTATTTGGAGTCTCCTGTGCACACTCAGCGGGGTTAATTCCAAAAATACCGCCCATTGAATAGATAGTAACAGGATGTTCATTTTTATTCAGACCCCAGCGTGCAATATCGAACTGATGAGGGCCCTGGTTACCAGTGTCTCCATTACCTGTAGCCCAGAACCAATGCCAGTTATAGTGAACCCTCTTTTCATTGTACGGGCGGTAGGGTGCCGGACCCAGCCACATGTCGTAATGCAGCGATTCAGGAGGAGTACCGTCAGGGGCTATTCCGAATGAATCACGAGGTTTGTAGCATAATCCCTTGGCCATGAAAACTTCACCTATGCCTCCGCTGTGAAGAAAATTCATTGCATCTATTACGTTTGCTATGGATCTGTTCTGGCAACCGGTCTGTACACGGACATTATATTTTGCAGCAGCTTCAACCATTCTTCTGCCTTCCCAGAGGTTATGGCTTGCAGGCTTTTCTGCATAGACATGCTTGCCAGCCTGGCAGGCCCAGATGGCGCTTAACGCATGCCAGTGATTCGGAAGGCCGAAGGACACTGCATCAATGTCCTTGTCTTCAAACACCTTGCGCATGTCCCAAACCGTTGAAGGAATTTCTCCCGACTTTTCCTGTACCAGCTTGATCGCCGGAGCAAAAAACTGTTCATCGACATCGCAGATTGTCTTAATCCTTACATTACGGTTATCTTTCAGCAAACTCCAGTTGTTGATATGGTCCCTGCCACGACTGCGGACGCCGACAACAGCCATGTTGATCCGGTCATTCGAGCCTATTACGGAAGAATAGGCTTTAGGACTTAATCCCATTCCTCCGATTGTAATACCAGCTGCACCAAGCGCAGTGGTTTTTATAAAATTTCGTCTGTTTGTCATTGATGTTTCTGTTTATGTTAATAGTTTAATATTTGTGGGTGTTGGCTCCCATGCAGTCTGGCTCCTCCCTAAAATTGCCCACTGGTCAATTTTTTAACGGTAGGCCCGGGTACTGGGTGCCGGGTAAAAGGGAAATCATCTGATCATGGTTTTAAAAACCGCAAGTTGTTCCTTCATTGCAGCAACCCTGTCGGCTGGTTCAGTACGGGCTTCCAGCAATATCCATCCATTGTAGCTGATTCCCTTGAACAGGTTAAAAAGCTCCTGATATGGATAATTTCCTTCATTTAGCTCGCGAACGTGAACTGTATCACCGAACCATTTCTTCAGCATGTTGAAGTTGCCTTCAAGTCCGGGAGGCAGAAGATCCTGGTCATTGCAGTTCCAGCATACTTTTACATTCGGTTCGGTTACATGATCGAAAATGGCTTTCATATTTGGAATTTCCTGGGTAAGGTTGCCATGGACCTCAACCCTTACCTTCTGGTCATAGTCACGAGCAAATCTGCCTATTTCATTCAGGGATGTTCCAATCTGTGCGATAGTCTTTTCTCCTGGCACACCAACAGGAAGATCATTCGGCTTTACCTTGATACCTGTTGCACCAATATCGTGGCAAAGGATTATATATTCCTTTGTCTTTTCTATATTTTCCCGGAGTACCTTCGGGTCCGGACTGTGATATTCAAAGTTTGACCCGTATCCAAGGCATTCTACTTTACTGTCAGCAAAACGTTTTTTCACTTCAGCACGTTGTGAAGGGGTAAGGTTAGATTCTACCCTGTGGGCATGCTCCGTTCTGAGTTCCACTCCTTCATAACCGGCTTTCTCACAGTTGGCTATCAGGGTAGGAAGATCCCAGTCCCTGCCCCATTGGTAAGTTACAAGCCCAAATCTCATTGAAGATGCGAAAGAAGCCGGCAGCTCAGGAAAATACCTGAGCGCTGCAACTCCCATTCCGGCTGAGATTGTCTGGCGCAGAAATCCACGTCGTGTTATTCTTCCCATTTTTGCAAGTTTTTAAATTCATTGAATAGCTTTCATCCATGCTTTTGCCATAAGCTGGGCTCCCGCAAGTGTGGGATGCACACCATCGCCGGTCCAGTATGCCCCGGGAGCTTTTTTCTGAGCCTCATCATAGATTTTCTGGTATGGAATAAATACAGCTCCGAACTGTAAGGCGATTTCTTTTGCAGCTTTTTGATAATCATAGAACTCAGGATACCATTTATCATCTACAGCTTTTACTCCCTTAACGGCAAATGGTTCGCATATAATAAGCTTTACATTTGGAAGAGCCTTTTTTGTTCGTTCAAGAAGAGCGATATAGTCTTTCCTGTAAACTTCAACAGTTCCGTCATAATTTCCATTCAGCTTATGCCAGATATCATTGACTCCTATTAAAATGCTGAGCACATCGGGCTTTAGTTCAAGGCAGTCCTTGTCCCATCTTTCGGCAAGCTGAAATACCTTATTCCCTGAAATACCCTTGTTATAAATCTTAAGGTTGAGTTCTGCGTATTTATTCAGCATGGCAGCACCGGCAAGCAGAGGATAACCTGAACCCAGGTTACGGCTTGTGTTATATCCGGCATCTTCTTTATTTCTTCCTGAATCTGTAATGGAATCTCCCTGAAAAAGGATCACCTGGTCTTTTGACAACTTGATTTCTTTTATTCTTTCTTTCGCCATAGCAGCTGAAAGTATTTCAGGAATGCTGATTGCCGCAACTGAGGTTATTGCTGCTTTCTTGAGAAAGCTCCTTCGCGAATTTGTATTGCTTTTCATTTTACATTTAATTTATACCATTTAATGGCATTTTCATTATATATCTTGTCTATGACTTCCTTCGGGAGTTTCAATCCCGTAAAGTTTCCCCTGAATTTATCTGAAGTCATTTGCTCATCTGTTGCAAAATATTTCCAGTCGTCAAGCCAGGTTTCATGCATTCTCTGTCTGAATTTTTCCGGGTCGGATCTGCCCGAGTCACCGGTATCTGTTCCATATAAAAGTCTGTCCTGATATTTTATACAAAAGTCCCTTACCCTCTTCCTGTCTTTTGCAGACTGATATTGCAAATGACAGATCCTTGCAGACATATCGACAGCCATATTCGGAAATCTGTCAAGTCGTAATGCAAGTGAATCAACATTCCATTCAAGACTTCCGAGATGACATCCGATAAATGTAAGATCAGGGTGTTTTGCAAGCATGTTATCCCTTGCGTTTATCTGATCCTCATATGAGGGATATTCCGGATGCAGATACATGTGGTACTGAGGGTTTTCAGCAAAATAATTACTGTCGCTGCTTACAGTCATCTGGTCAAGCGGCAGCCAGCAGTTCCTCGGTTCACCAAGGTGCCCGGTTACAGGTATTCCCCTTCCTTTAATATAATTATACACTGGATCGAGAGCAGGATCATCAGCCATAATGAATTTCCCTGATCTGTCGCGTACAGTCATTCCAATGTTTTTCCAGATCTTGACAGTGATGCCTCCATGGCTGAGATCTTTTTCAAGGGAGGAAATTACCTTACGGCTCCATTCAGGAGTTCCCCAGCCTGTAGTATCGAAAAAAAATGTAGGGCCATAAAAGACTCTTCCCGGGAATTTACTTGATGAGAATACAGCATTCTCCTGCTGACGGCTGACGGTTGTTGAATCACCATGATCAACACCCAGGGTTATAAGGGCAAAATTATCAGCCAGTGCTGCTTCTTCGAAATATCCTTTATCGCTGTTAATATGGATATGAGAGTCAATTTTCAGGATTGAAGGATAATCATTTTCAGAATAATACCTGCTGCTGCATCCTGAAAAAACAGAAAGAAGCAACAGCAGGTTTATTATCTTCAGTTTCATGGTTGTAACACGCCTTTTTAAAGAGGCATCTTTACATATTCAGCTGCGTTCAGGAAGTCAATGCTCTTCTGGCAGCTCGTAAAAACATCAAAATTGTATCTTTCAACTTCCACAACGCCGTATTTCATCCCTGATTTTTCAGCTCCTGCCCAGATTGAAGCAAAATCCATCATACCGCTTGCTCCTATTTCCTCTTTGTCTTTAATATGCCAAAGTTCAAACCTGCCCGGATACTTATTGAAATAATCAACTGGATTTGCTCCGCCAACAACTGTCCAGTATAGGTCAATTTCGAAAATGACCTTTGAAGGATCTGTGTTTTCAACCATAAAGTCATAAATAGTCTGACCATCAAGCTGCGTTGAAAATTCCCTGTCGTGATTGTGATATCCGAAACGTATTCCTACAGCATTGCATTTTTCACCTATTGTGTTAAAATAATCGCAATAAAGCTTCAGTGTATCGAGGCTCCTGTATGCTTCCCTTCCCATTGATGGTTGTACAAGATATTTGCATCCTACAGTTTTATGGGCAGCAATACACTCGTCCCACCAGGCCATTACTTTATCCCAGTTTGCCGAATCGGGAAGTGACTGGCCAGTATGTGAACTGAGTATTGGAAGTCCGTTCTGATCGCAAAGGGCTTTAAAAGCAGCAGGATCCATGCCGTAGAATTTCCCGTCGCGATAGCCGGCCGGTTCTACAAAGGTGTAGCCCATTTTGGCAACCTTGGCAATAGCGCCGGGAACATCCCTCATAATGGAGTCGCGGATCGAGTAAAGCTGCAGGCCGATGTTCTTACGCGGCGCCTTCGTGCACGATTCAAAAGTTGTAACAAACAAACTGCTGACAAGCAGCAACAAAATAGCCGGGATAATGGTTCTTTTTTTCATTTTACAGGTTTTGAAGATTAATATTTAAATTTAAAGTACTTCAGGTATGTGGTGATGAATTGAACATTATTAGTTGTAAAAATAAAAATTTTTGTTTTCCCTATCGCAACGACTGCAAAACTTCCCTGATTGCCTTCTCCCCTTTTATGGCACCGGCCGGAAGATTACCCTTTTTACCGAATACAAGCTGTTTATCATATTTTTCAATTGTCACTTCCGACTCATCAAAATTTCCTGCTTTATCGCGGACAGCATTTATGTTGAGTCCGAGATAACGGGCCATAAAAACATACATGGCAAATCTTTTTGATGGTCCGTAGTCGTGTCCTTCAGATTTCAGGTGGACGTTTTCAACATTTTCTGTACTGCCGTAAAGTGCATATACATTTTTCAAATAAGGAAATTCTATCGCAGGTACATTCTGTGTCCAGTCGCTGCCGTCGGAGATCACAAGCATTGGCCTGGGCGAAGCCATTGCAGCTATTTCTGTGTTGTTGGTACCTGCTTCAGTGCATGAATGAACAGGCAATCCGCTTTCACATGGACATCCTCCATAAAAATAAGAAGATACCATAACAACGGGTACGCTGACAGTAATCCGGTCATCAATGGCCGTAGCGAGAAAAGTTTGCGTGCCACCTCCCGATTCACCAGTAATGCCAATCCTGCTTCCATCAACATAAGGAAGTGATGTCAGAAAATCAATCACTCTTACAGAATTCAGAGTTTGCATTGTAAGGGCCAGTCCTGTTCTGTGGAGTTCATTGTCGAACTGTAAACGCGATTCACCCCATGCAAACATTTCATAACTGAAAACAACAGCGCCCATTCTTGCCAGCATTGCACATCTGTATTGCTGATCAGGTCTGTAACGTCCGTAAAGATTTGTATCTGCCTCACTGAAATGACCATGAGGAGAAAGAATTGCAGGAAAAGGACCCTTTCCTTTTGATGGCCGGTATAGCGATCCGCATAGATAAACACCAGGAATTGTTTCAATGGCAACATTTTCAACAGTGTACCCTTCCATTTTTCTTTTTGGAGTATAAATGGGATTCAATGGTGTTTTTTTCGGAAATGGAGACAGGTTCAATTGTATAAGGAAGCAGTTCCTTAATTCTTCTTTCCGTGCTTCCCAGGCACTTTTATCCCTGTAAAGTGATAAAAGCAGGTCAAGGTGCTTCTTCCCCTCTTCAACAGGCCTCACATGATATGCATATTTTGAGATCTGGTAAGTATTTTCATCCTGTTTCGTATAGACCATGTCAAGGGGAAAAAGAATGTTGGAAAGCGTTTCTTCTGTGTCTATCCTGTAACGCCATGAAGGGTACAGGACATCCACTCCCTTTACCAGGCTCTCACTGTATCTGAGTTTAATATTATGCCTCTTTTCAATCTCAATAAGAACCTCTTTCAGCGTCTTTTTATAAACCTGCTCAGGAGTCTGTGAGATTAACATAGGGGATGCAAGAAATACAATTATCAGTATCGAAACGATTTTTTTCATATGAAGCGATATTTATAAAATTTACAACTTCCGTATCTCAGGTGGTTAATCAGCATCTGTTTCTGAAGTTCCTGTAACTGTATGCAAAAATACCAGTACATCAAACAAGATTGAAACGATCAGAATCAGCTTAAAATTAATAAAATTCATGAATTTGAATATTTATATAATTTGCATAGAAGCAATCTTTGGATTATTTTTAGTCACAATGTAAAAACTAAAAAACAATATCATGATAAAAAGATGCTTATCCCTGGCAATCATTATGCTAAATATTTTGTGCATCTCTGCACAAAAGCTTCCTACCGGCAACCCGGCTGATTTCAAAGTTAAGACCTGCCTGCATTCAGTCAGCTATATGGGTGTCTGGAGAGGTCAGGCCACACTGACTGTCGATGAGTTTCTTTTAAAGGCAAAAGAGCTCGGTTTTGACGGAGTAATGCTTGCTGCAAAACGTCCGCATGTATCCCTGCTCGATTATGATGAAACCGCCCGTCAGAAGCTGAGAGCAAGAATTAAGGAACTGGGGCTCGAACTTGTTTGTCTTGCCGGCTATTGTGATTTTACAGCCGGTGTCGATAAAGCTGGCATTCCGAATACTGAGATTCAGGCAGTTTATATCGGAGAACTTGCAAAACTGGCAAAAGACCTTGGAACAAATATGGTAAGAGTATATACGGGTTATGAAAGGCCTGATGTACCCTACGACAAACAATATTCCCTTATTGTTGAAGGATTGCAGATTGCAGGGAAACTGGCTGCCAGATATGGTGTAACTCTTGCAGTTCAGAATCATCACGACATTGCGCTTCACCACGATGCAATGAAATGGCTTCTCGATGAGGTAAATCTGCCAAACGTTAAAGCTGCATTCGATTGCTGGTCGCCTACACTTGAAGGATTATCGCCTGAGGAAATAAGACAGGCGGTATATAAAATGAAACCATACATTGTGCATACAACTACTGCTGATTATGAAGAACTCCCGCGTTATACATACGATCTGAATCATACGAACTATATCCGTAAAGAATCGCAAATGAGGGCTGTGCCTATTGGTGAAGGATTCCTTGATTATAAAAACTTCATAAATGCTCTGAAGGCGATTGGCTATCAGGGATATATTGCTTACGAAATGTGTGAGGTGCTTAAGGGAGGCGGTTCAGTTGAGAACCTTGACCTTAGTGCAAAAGCTTTTCTCGAATACATGAAGCAATTCAAATAAAAGGCAGCTTTATATGATTTTTATAATAATTTGAAGAAAAAATCTGCTTTTTATTTGATATATTAAAAATTCGCCTACCTTTGTCGCTCGATTTAAAATAAAAAAGTGTTTAAAACTTTAATCCATATTATCATCCTCGTCCTTATTATTGCCTATGGCAAATGATCCGGGAGGAATATGGTGTAATATAGACTATGAAAGCTTTCCGGATCAACCGGAGAGCTTTTTTTTTTAACAAATTGTTCAGATGAAGAATCAACTCAGGAGCACACGAACGGTAAACGGCAGGAACATGGCCGGAGCAAGAAGCCTTTGGAGGGCCAATGGAATGAAGGAGGACCAGTTTGGCAAACCGGTAATTGCAATTGTTAATTCATTTTCCCAGTTTGTACCAGGACATGTTCATCTTCATAACATAGGCCAGATTATTAAAAAAGAGATCGAAAAGCAGGGTTACTTTGCGGCCGAATTCAATACAATCGCCATTGACGACGGAATTGCCATGGGTCACGAAGGCATGCTCTATTCACTCCCATCACGTGAACTGATTGCCGACAGTGTCGAATATGTATGTAATGCGCATCTGGCAGATGCTATGATCTGTATAACAAATTGCGACAAGATCACGCCTGGAATGCTCATGGCCGCAATGCGAATCAATATACCAACTGTTGTTGTTTCCGGAGGTCCTATGGAGGCCGGGATATATAATGGCAAAAATATTGACCTGATTGATGCAATGGTTGCTGCCGCTGATGATTCAGTAACTGATGATTCCCTTGGTGAAATGGAAAGAACAGCATGTCCGACCTGCGGTTCCTGCTCCGGTATGTTCACTGCAAACTCTATGAATTGCCTTACTGAGGCTCTTGGTCTGGCTCTTCCGGGAAACGGAACGCTCATTGCAACCCACACAAACAGAATGAAGCTTTTTGAAAAAGCAGCTGCGTTGATAACTGAAAATACAAAAAAATACTATTATGAAGGTGATACAGGTGTGCTCCCCCGCTCAATTGCCACACGACAGGCATTTATCAATGCAATGTCGCTTGACATAGCAATGGGTGGCTCAACAAACACTGTACTCCACCTCCTTGCAATTGCCCATGAGGCCGGAGTCGATTTTACAATGAAGGATATCGACATGCTTTCCAGAAAGATCCCCAATATCTGTAAAGTGTCACCGAGTTCAAAATATCATATTCAGGACGTAAACAGGGCAGGAGGCATACTATCAATAATGGGTGAGCTTGAACGAAACAACCTTATCGATACGTCTGTAAGACGGATTGACTATGGTACCTTAAGAGAGGCAATAGAATCGTGGGACCTCCTGAGCACCAATGTCAGTGACGAAGCTGTTGATTTTTATAAAAGTGCACCCGGACTTAAAAGGAACCTTGAACCGGGATCTCAGGACAGCTATTACAAGAATACCGATACCGACAGGGTGGCAGGATGCATCAGGAATGTTGCGAATGCTTATAATAGAGATGGAGGGCTGGCGGTTCTATATGGCAATATCGCCCGAAACGGGTGCATAGTAAAAACAGCAGGAATAGATCCCTCACTTTTCAGTTTCAGGGGGCCGGCCGTTATTTTCGAATCCCAGGATGAAGCTGTTGATGGAATTCTTAACGGAGTAGTAAAAGCCGGCGATGCAGTAGTTATAAGATATGAAGGGCCAAAGGGCGGACCCGGAATGCAGGAAATGCTTTACCCCACATCCTACCTTAAATCGAAACAACTCGATAAAAAATGTGCACTGTTAACCGACGGAAGATTTTCGGGCGGTACAGCCGGATTATCTCTTGGGCATGTTTCACCGGAAGCAGCTTCAGAAGGTGAAATTGCTGTACTAAGATCAGGCGATATTATCGAAATTGATGTCGTGGGAAGAAAAGTAAATGTTATTCTTTCCGACAGAGAATTGTCGGAAAGAATTGAAGAAGAAAGGTCTAAAGATAAAAATGCATTCAGGCCATCAAAAAGAAACCGTGCCATCCCCCCGTCACTCAAAGCCTATGCCCGGTTTGTAAGCTCAGCTGATAAGGGAGCTGTAAGAATCATCTGACTTGTATCCCGAACTTAACAAATATAGATCATCAACACGAAACACGAAACCCGAAACACGAAACACGAAACACGAAACACGAAACACGAAACACAAAACATAAAACGTACGCTGAGCACCCGGCAACACAATATAATTGAGTAACCTAAACAATAAATTCCATGATGACTGACAGCGAAATGATGCAGGTTAATGAACAGGTAAGCAATGGTGAAAATATAACAGGAGCCGAAGCACTTTTAAGATGCCTCTTGGAAGAGGAAGTCGACACCATCTTCGGCTATCCCGGAGGAGCAATAATGCCTGTTTATGATAAACTGCTCGATTATCAGGACAAGATAAAGCACATACTCACACGTCACGAGCAGGGTGCTGCACATGCTGCCCAGGCTTATGCAATGGTTACCGGAAAACCAGGAGTATGTTTTGCAACATCGGGGCCAGGGGCCACAAACCTTGTTACAGGAATTGCAAATGCATATCTCGATTCGGTACCTGTGGTTTTCATTACCGCACAGGTAGTTTCTACCCTTATCGGGTCTGATGCTTTTCAGGAAACTGATATTCTTGGCGTTTCTATGCCTGTCATAAAATGGAACGCACAGGTAAAAAAGCCAAAGGATATCCCTGAAACCATTGCAAAGGCATTTTATATAGCAACAACCGGAAGGCCGGGACCTGTGCTTATTGACATAACAAAGGACGCACAATTTGAAAAGCTTAACTTCAAATATAGCAAATGCAATTACCTTAGGAGCTATAATCCTCATATTCCGCTGCACAGGAGAGAAATTGAATCGGCTGCAATAATGATAAACCATGCCGAAAAGCCTTTGATACTGGCCGGACACGGGATCCTGATCTCGGGAGCCGAAAAGGAACTTTTACAGTTTGCCGAAAAGACTGGTATACCAGTGGCTTTGACTCTTCTCGGACTATCAGCATTCCCTTCCAGCCACCGCCTGTACGCCGGATTTCTTGGTATGCATGGCAACTATGCTGCCAATACACTCACAAATGAGGCCGATCTTATTATTGCCATAGGAATGCGTTTTGACGACCGGGTTACAGGTAACCTGAAAAAATATGCAAAAAACGCAAGAATAATACATATAGAAATCGATGAAGCCGAGATAAATAAGAACGTAATTGTCGATATTGAAATCAACAACGACGCAAAAGAAGTACTTACCGAGCTTATTCCGCTTGTTGAAAAGAAAAGCTATGAGTACTGGATCAGGGAATTCAGAATCCGTGATAAGGTTGAATATGATAAAGTAATAAAACCTGAGACCAGGCCCGGTAGTGGGAAAATTAAAATGGGGGAAGTGATTAATATGGTTTCTGACTTCACAAAGGGTGATGCAATAATAGTCACAGATGTCGGACAGAATCAGATGGCGGTTGCCCGATATTATGACTTCACCACACCCGGCAGCCTTGTCACATCGGGAGGGATGGGAACCATGGGTTTCGGACTCCCTGCAGCCGTTGGGTCAAAGATAGGGAGACCTGACAAACAAGTTGTTGCATTTATCGGAGACGGAGGTTTCCAGATGACTATACAGGAACTTGGTACAATACTCCACTATAAGGTTCCGGTTAAACTCATAATACTGAACAACAGCTTCCTCGGAATGGTACGCCAATGGCAGGATATGTTCTTTGAAAAAAGATATGCCTCAACAGAAATGGTAAATCCCGACTTTGTAACGATCGCCTCAGGATATAATATCCCTGCCAGGAGCATTTCAGAGAGGAAGGATCTCTCTGATGCAGTTGCCGAAATGCTGAAAGCTGAAGGCCCATACCTGCTTGAGATTAAAATTGACAAGGAGGCAAATGTTCTTCCGATGGTTGAACCCGGAGCTTCTGTATCAGAAGTAACATTGACTTATAAATAATTATACCTGTCACTGACTTACTCTGAGGATCTGCTGTTGAAATTTTGAAATAAAAAGAAGTTAAACTGAGACCATGGAGGAACATAGAGAGAGACACAGAGAAAATCAAAGGCACAGAGCAGTAAAAACAATTTTGAAATGAAACAGGAATATACAATTTCGCTTTTCACAGAGGATCATATCGGAATCCTCAGCCAGATAACAATAATACTTACCAGGAGGCAGATCAACATTGAGAGCATTACTGCTTCAGAATCAGCTGTTAAAGGCGTTCAGATGCTTACTCTTGTTGTAAGGACCACTGCGGAAATGGTCCAGAAGGTTGCACGGCAGATGCAAAAGCTTGTCGACGTTCTTAAGGTATTCGTTCATACCTCCGATGAGATTATTTACCAGGAGATTGCACTTTTCAAGGTTAAAACCAAAGGATTAATGTCAGGAGACACTATTGACCATATTGTACGTACCCATTATGCCAGGATTCTTGAAGTATCTCCTGAATATATGGTAATTGAGAAAACCGGGCACAAAACAGAGATCAACAACCTCCTTCATGAACTCGAACCATGTGGATTACTGCAGTTCGTTAGGTCAGGGAGGGTGGCGATCACAAAACAGGTTAAGGAGCTGAATGCCTACCTCGAGGAAATGGATGCTGCTAACCAACATAAACCTGATAAGATTGAAGCTTTTAATTAATATTATTTAATCACATATAAACTAAATAACCATGGCAAAAATTGATTTCGGCGGAGTCCTTGAAGACGTTATTACAAGAGAAGAATTTACACTCGAAAAAGCACGTGAAGTGCTTAAAAATGAAACCGTTGCTGTAATAGGATACGGGGTACAGGGACCTGCACAGGCAATGAACATGAGAGATAATGGTATAAATGTCATTATCGGTCAGGCACCTGAATTCAAAGCCGACTGGGATAAAGCTGTTGCAGATGGATTTGTTCCGGGAAAAACACTATTCAATGTTGAGGAAGCAGTAACTAAAGGAACAGTAATCCAGTATCTTGTATCAGATGCTGCGCAGAGAATATTATGGCCAAAAGTCAAGCCCTGTCTGAAAAAGGGAGATGCCCTCTATTTTTCTCATGGTTTCTCAATTACTTATAAGGAACAAACAGGAGTGGTGCCCCCTGAGTATGTGGATGTTATTCTTTGTGCGCCCAAAGGTTCCGGGACAAGTGTAAGAAGAAATTTTCTTGCGGGAGCAGGAATAAACTCGAGCTTTTCAGTATTTCAGGATTACACAGGAAGGGCAAATGAAAGAATTATCGCACTTGGCATTGCAATAGGTTCGGGTTATCTTTTCCCAACAACATTTGAGAAAGAAGTATTTTCTGACCTTACAGGTGAAAGGGGAGTTCTTATGGGGGCCCTTGCAGGGATAATGGATGCACAGTACCAGGTTCTCCGTGAGAACGGACATTCTCCTTCGGAAGCTTTCAATGAAACTGTTGAAGAGCTCACCCAAAGCCTCATTCGCCTCGTTGATGAAAAAGGCATGGACTGGATGTATGCCAACTGCAGCGCAACAGCCCAGAGAGGTGCCCTTGACTGGCGTCCGAAATTCAAACAGGCTGTCATGCCGGTATTTGAAGATCTTTACGAAAAGGTTAAATCGGGAGCAGAATGTGCAAGGGTAATCGATTCATTAAGCTCACCTGACTATAAAAAGAATCTTGACGCTGAACTCAGTGAACTGGGAAATTCCGAATTGTGGAGAGCAGGTGCTGCAGTAAGGAAACTGAGACCGAAGAGTTAAGAAGATAAAAGATAACGGTAAAAAGATAAAAGTCAAATAAATTAAGAGATTGTTATATGGAAGAGAAGGTAATAATTTTCGACACGACGCTCAGGGATGGAGAGCAGGTGCCGGGCTGCCAGCTTAATACGGTTGAAAAGATCCAGGTCGCTCAGGCTCTCGAAGCCCTGGGCGTCGATGTGATTGAAGCCGGATTTCCCATTTCAAGTCCGGGGGATTTCAAATCAGTGGTGGAGATCTCAAAGGCAATTTCCAATCCTGTGATATGTGCTCTTACAAGAGCCGTAAAAAAGGATATCGAAGTGGCTGCTGATGCTCTTCAGTTCGCTAAAAAGAAAAGGATTCACACAGGAATCGGCACTTCTCCTTTTCATATACAATATAAAATCAAGACAACTCCGGAGGAGATTCTCAGAAGAGCTGTCGATGCAGTAAAATATGCTAAAAAATTCGTTGAAGATGTTGAATTTTATGCTGAAGATGCAGGACGCAGCGACAATGAATATCTTGCCAGAGTGATAGAAGCGGTCATTGATGCAGGCGCAACAGTAGTAAATATACCCGACACAACAGGTTATTGCCTGCCGGAAGAATATGGCGCAAAGATCAAATATCTGAAAGAGAACGTATCCAATATTCACAGGGCTGTTATATCGACTCATTGCCATAATGATCTGGGAATGGCTACAGCCAATACAATGATGGGTGTAATAAATGGTGCCAGGCAGGTGGAGGTAACAATGAACGGTATCGGTGAAAGGGCAGGAAACACATCTCTTGAAGAAGTGGCAATGATAATAAAAAGCCATCATTCCCTCAATCTTAGTACTGATATAAATTCGAAGCTGATCTTCAGTACAAGCAGGCTCGTCTCAAATCTCATGAGCATGCCGGTGCAGCCAAATAAGGCAATTGTCGGAAGGAATGCCTTTGCACATTCCTCAGGGATCCACCAGGACGGCGTCCTGAAATACAGGGAAAATTATGAGATAATAGATCCGCATGAAGTAGGTATCAAAGAATCATCAATCATCCTTACCGCACGCAGCGGAAGGGCAGCACTTAACCACCGCCTTGAAGCCCTTGGTTATACATTCGGCAAGGAAGAACTTGATGATATTTACCACCGCTTCCTTATACTTGCCGATAAGAAAAAAGAAATAAATGACGAGGATCTGAGGATTCTCTCCGGAGAGGTCTTCTCAGGAGAAAAAGCCCTTAAACTTGAATTGCTCCAGGTGGCATGCGGTAAATCAGCCGTTCCTGTTGCTACAGTCGGGATAAAGATCAACGGTGAAATACATACCTCAACATCAACCGGAAACGGGCCTATCGACGCCGCATTCACAGCTGTGAAGCAATTGATTAGCAAGACAGTACATCTTGAAGAGTTTCTTATCCAGGCAATAACGAAAGGAAGCGATGATATCGGGAAAGTCCATATCCAGGTAGAACACCAGGGGAAAATATACTACGGATTCTCCGCAAATGTCGACATAGTTACAGCCTCTGTAGAGGCATTCATTGATGCTATTTCAAAAATCAAGTGATGGGAAAAAAGACACTTTTTGATAAAATATGGGATTCACATGTTGTCAAGTCAATAGAAGGAGGTCCTGATGTTCTTTACATTGACCAGCAATATATTCATGAGGTTACGAGTCCGCAGGCGTTCAACGGACTAAGAGTCAGGGGAATACCTGTTTTCAGACCGGGCAGAACACTTGCTACTGCTGATCATAATATACCAACAATTGACCAGGACAAAGAGATAAGAGATGAGCTTTCAAGGAACCAGGTAAATACGCTTGCTGAAAACTGCAAAGCTTTTGGTATTCAATATTTCGGACTGAATCACCATAAAAACGGCATAGTGCATGTAATCGGTCCTGAGCTTGGCTATACAAGACCTGGTATGACAATAGTATGCGGCGACAGTCACACTTCAACACACGGAGCCTTTGGTGCAATAGCGTTCGGAATAGGAACCAGCGAAGTCGAAATGGTTCTTGCCACGCAATGTATTCTCCAGCCGAAGCCAAAAAAGATGAGGATAACCATAAACGGCAGCCTGAAAAAGGGAGTAACGGCTAAGGATGTAATAATGTATATTATATCTCAAATTTCCACAAGCGGTGCGACAGGTTATTTCGTCGAATATACAGGACCTGTAATCACAGGTCTCAGTATGGAAGGGAGGATGACAATCTGCAATATGAGCATTGAAATGGGGGCCAGAGGCGGACTTATAGCCCCTGATGAAGTGACTTTCAGGTATTTTAAGGAACTGCCGTCAGTTCCTGAAGATTTTGACTGGAATTCTCTGATCCTGAAATGGAAAGAACTTAGGAGCGATCAGGATGCCGAATTCGACAGGGAACTTGCATTCAATGGTGACCTGATTAAACCAATGATAACCTTCGGTACAAATCCGGGGATGGGAATTGCTATCGACGACTCCATACCGGTTCCGGAAGATGTTGCCGGAGATGACAATGCATCGTTCAACAAAGCTCTTGCTTACATGGGGTTTATTCCCGGAATGAAACTAGAAGGACATCCTGTCGATTATGTCTTCCTTGGCAGTTGTACAAATGGCAGAATTGAGGACCTCAGAGCTTTTGCCAAAATTGTTAAAGGCAGGAAAAAAGCACCGAATATTACGGCTCTTATCGTTCCCGGATCCAAAGCGGTTGAAAGACAGGCCATTGCGGAAGGTATTGATAAAATACTTAACAATGCCGGCTTTGAACTCAGACAACCGGGATGCTCGTCATGCCTGGCAATGAATGACGACAAAATACCCGCTGGTAAATATGCTGTTTCAACATCAAACCGGAACTTTGAAGGACGCCAGGGACCGGGAGCAAGAACTCTCCTTGCAAGCCCGCTAACTGCAGCTGCTGCAGCTATCACGGGAAAAATTACGGATCCCCGGGAATTCATTGATTAATTGCACGTTAAATTATTCAGCCAATGCCAAAAGAAAAACTAAATATACTTGAATCGAGATGTGTTCCCCTTCCTCTGGAAAATGTGGACACCGACCAGATTATTCCAGCAAGATTTCTGAGTGCAACATCAAGAGAAGGATTTGGGGAAAACCTTTTTCGTGACTGGAGGTATGACAAGTCAGGCAACCTGAAGCAGGATTTTATCCTAAATGATCCTTCATATTCAGGTAAAATTCTGGTAGCAGGGCTTAACTTCGGATGCGGTTCAAGCCGCGAACATGCAGTGTGGGCAGTATACGACTATGGATTCAGGGCTGTCGTTTCGAGCTTTTTTGCAGATATATTCAAAAACAATGCCCTTAATAACGGATTACTTCCGGTTGTCGTTCCTGAAAAGTTCCTTCAGAATCTTCTCAGTATGATTCAGAAAAATCCCGGAACAATTGTCAGGATTGACGTTGAAAATCAGACAATATCTGTTCCGGCAACAGGACAATCTCACTTTTTCGAGATAAACCCCTACAAGAAAGAGTGTCTGATAAAAGGGCTTGATGATATTGACTACCTTCTCGGACTGAAGGATCTGATCGCTTCATTTGAATCTGAAAAATACAGGTAAAATGAGAATAGAAATAATGGATACCACCCTCAGGGATGGAGAACAAACACAGGGAGTCTCATACACGCCGCTGGAAAAACTTCATATAGCCGGCCTGCTCCTGAGGGATGTCAAGGTCGACCGTATCGAGGTGGCATCTGCCCGTGTCTCGTCAGGCGAATTCGAAGCTCTGAAGCTTATCACGGGGTGGGCCCGACAGAACAATATGCACGGGAAGGTGGAGGTACTCGGATTTGTCGACGGCGATATCTCCCTCAACTGGATCCATAATGCAGGAGGTAAAGTAATAAACCTTCTCTGCAAAGGATCGTTGCGCCATCTCGAAAAACAGCTGAGGAAGACTCCCGGGCAGCATGTTGACGATATCAGGGATATAATAAGGATGGCCGGAGAACGCGACATGCAGGTTAACATTTATCTTGAAGACTGGTCAAATGGAATGATAAATTCAGAAGATTACGTCTTTTATATGATCGACAACCTTAAAGATGAACGTATTTCCAGATTTATGCTCCCGGATACCCTCGGTATCCTTAATCCTGAACAGACTTATTCATTCTGTAAAAAAGTTACCGACAGATACCCCGGCCTTCATTTTGATTTCCATTCACATAACGATTATGACCTGGCGGTTGCAAATGTTTTCTCTGCTGTCAGGGCCGGAATCAGGGGTGTTCATACTACTATCAACGGACTTGGCGAAAGGGCAGGCAATGCTCCTCTCTCCAGCGTCATAGGAGTGCTTCATGATCAGCTTGATGCCCAGACAGGTGTTGATGAATTCCAGATTACAAATGCAAGCAAGATTGTCGAAACGTTCAGCGGAATAAGGATCCCTGTAAACAAGCCGGTTATCGGAGAAAATGTTTTCACACAAACTTCGGGTGTCCACGCCGATGGTGACTCAAAGGACAACCTCTATTATAATAACCTGCTTCCTGAAAGGTTCGGAAGGAAAAGAAAGTACGCTCTTGGAAAACAATCAGGAAAGGCCACAATTAAGAAAAATCTCGAGGAATTCGGACTAAATCTCAGCCCTGAATCGCTTGCAAAGGTCACTCAGCGTGTGATAGAGCTGGGTGATAAAAAAGAAGATGTAACACCGGAAGATCTTCCTTTTATAATTTCTGACGTTCTTGGAAATGACAGGGCCGATTATAAGATCTTCATTAAAAACTATTCGCTTTCATTATCTTACGGTCTTAAACCATCTGCAAGCGTACAGATCGAAATAGATAGCAATCTTTACCAGGAAACTTCTTCCGGCGACGGCCAATATGATGCTTTCATGAAAGCATTAAGGATAATCTATGACAGGCTTGGAAAAGAACTTCCCACCCTGACCGATTATGAGGTCTCTATTCCTCCCGGAGGTAAAACGGATGCACTCGTCGAGACGGTAATAACCTGGAATTTCAAAAGCAGAGAGTTCAGAACTAAAGGGCTTGATGCCGACCAGACTGAATCAGCAATAAAAGCAACAGAAAAAATGCTCAATATCGTCGAAAATAACGAGATCAGAATAGTTGACAAAATACTTATCAGCACAACAAACGAATTATAATTATTAAAACTACCTTATGAACAAATCTTACAACATTGCTCTGATACCGGGTGACGGAACAGGTCCGGAAGTAGTCAGGGAAGGAAGAAAAGTACTTGACGCCGCTGCCTCAAAATACGGTTTTGGCCTCAATTTCACTGAATTCGATTTTGGAGGTGATCGTTATCTGAGAACCGGAGAAGTTTTACCGGAATCAGCCACAGAACAGCTTAAAAAATTTGATTCAATATTCCTGGGAGCTATCGGGCATCCTGACGTTAAACCAGGTATCCTTGAAAAGGGCATTCTTCTTAAACTAAGGTTTGAACTCGACCAGTATATAAATCTTCGCCCTGTCAGACTTTATCCGGGCGTGGCAACACCGCTTAAAGACAAGGGACCTGAGCATATCGATTATGTTGTTGTAAGGGAAAACTCGGGAGATGTTTACACCGGAAGCGGAGGAGTCATGATGAAAGGCACCCCGGACGAAGTAGCCATGCAGAATATGGTTTACTCAAGAATGCAGGTTGACCGCTGCCTCAGATATGCTTTCGATTATACAAGAAAAAGAAATAAAAGAAAAACCCTTGCTTTGTGTGGCAAGACAAATGTTCTTACCTATGTTTTTGACCTCTGGGAAAGAGCATTTCATGAAATCGGACAGGCCGAATATCCCGATATTAAAAGAGAATATTACCACGTTGATGCAACCTGCATGTGGATGATTAAGAATCCGGAATGGTTCGACGTAATTGTAACAACAAATATGTTTGGCGATATCATTACCGATCTCGGAGCCATAACACAGGGAGGAATGGGTATTGCAGCAGGTGGAAATATCAATCCCCTGGGAGTTTCGATGTTTGAACCCATCGGAGGTTCAGCCCCAAAATATACCGGGCTCAACGTCATTAATCCGCTGGCCGCAATTGCATGTGGAGGAATGATGCTCGAACATCTTGGCGAGGAAAAAGCTGCCAGGGCAGTCGAAAATGCCATTATGGATGTGACTGCCAACAAACTGAAAGATCTTGGAGCCGGAAAAATGGGATATTCAACAACCGAAGTTGGAGATCTGGTTGCAGAAAGAGTATGATTATTACATATTTTGACAGATTTATGATAATTTGTAAAAAAACAATATCTTTGCCTATTAATCATAAATAATGCTGACAATTAATTCATACCATCATCATTTTCATTGCTGCGCTCAGGCGGGATGAAAGTGGTATGCAGTAATTAAAATATCATAAACCCGGCTGAGCAGATCAGTCGGGTTTTTTATTCCCGAACGGTTTGCCAGGCCAAAACTTTTATTAAAATGAGCTATTTAAAAATCGCGATCCAGAAGAAGGGAAGGTTAAGTGAAACCTCCCATAAACTTCTTGAGGAGTGCGGAATAAAATTTTCGAACGGAGCTGATATACTTAAAACAAATGCTGTCAATTTCCCTGTCGAAATACTGTTCCTCCGGGATGACGATATCCCTCAATATGTTGAACAACAGGTTGCCGACATCGGGATTCTGGGCGAGAATATAGTATTTGAAAAGAACAAGGATGTAGAGATCCTTGAACAGCTTGGGTTTGCACATTGCAGGCTGAGCCTGGCGATCCCAAATGAATCGGTCTTTACAGGGATGGAATACTTCACCAACAGGAAGATTGCAACGAGTTATCCAAGGCTCCTGACAAATTTTCTGAAAGAAAACAATATTACAGCTGAAATAGAAGAGATAAGCGGAAGCGTCGAGATAGCTCCCGGAATTGGTCTTGCAGATGCAGTATGCGATATTGTAAGTTCCGGCAGTACCCTTATGACCAACGGACTAAAGGAAGTGGTAACGATTATGAAAAGCCAGGCTGTAATAATTTCGAACAGAAACCTTGATGAAGACCGGAAAAAAATACTTAACAAGCTTTTATTCAGGGTAAGGGCGGTTAAAAACGCAAAGGAAAACAAATACATACTGCTTAATGCTCCGCTCGAGGCACTTCCTCAGATTTGCAGGATACTTCCCGGAATGAAAAGCCCGACCATACTGCCACTCGAAGAAAAAGGCTGGTGCAGCATACACTCTGTGGTAAAGGAAGATGAATTCTGGGAAAGAATCGACCAGCTGAAAAATGCCGGAGCACAGGGAATACTTGTAATCCCAATTGAAAAGATGGTATTGTAAAACATTTTTCTTCAATAACTTTCCCTTAATGAATATCATATCATATCCTGAAAGAAAAATCTGGGACTCACTTTGCAAAAGGCCTTCACTTGACAGTTCGGGACTCGACAGCATTATATCTTCAATTTTTGACAAGGTAAAAAAGGATGGCGACAGGGCACTTTCTGAACTATCCGAAAAATATGACGGAGCGGTTTTTAAAAACCTTAGGGTACCCGATTCAGCAACAGGTTCTGCTCTTGAATCAATTTCATCCGAGCTTCGCGAGGCAATAAGCATCGCCGGTGAAAATATCGCTAAATTCCACAGGGCACAGCTTATCAAAGAGAAAGTGGTTGAAACGACTCCGGGAGTGAATTGCTGGAGAAAAACTGTTGCACTCGACAGGGTCGGATTATATATCCCCGGCGGAACAGCGCCACTGTTCTCCACAGTGCTTATGCTAGGCATCCCTGCAAAAATTGCGGGCTGCAGGGAAGTAATAATCTGCACTCCTCCAGACAGGACTGGTAATGTCAATCCACTTATACTTTATGCAGCACATTATGCCGGAATAAAGGATATTTACAGGGTTGGTGGAGCCCAGGCAATTGCCGCGATGGCATTCGGCACCGAGACTATTCCAAAAGTCGATAAAATATTCGGTCCCGGAAATCAGTATGTAACAAGAGCCAAGGAGAGGGCACAGATCGAAGGCACTCCGGTTGATATGCCTGCAGGACCCAGCGAGGTACTTATTGTTGCAGGAAAAGATGCAAATCCCTCTTTCATTGCTGCTGATCTTCTGTCTCAGGCGGAACACGGCTCCGATTCCCAGGTATTACTCCTTTCAGATAATGTCGAACTCCTTAAATCGGCAATCAAAGAGACAGAAAAACAGTCGGAGCTTCTGCCAAGAAAGAATATCGCACTTAAGTCACTGGAAAAAAGCCACTTTATTCTGTTTAAAACTCTTTACGAATGCATCGAATTCAGTAATCATTATGCACCTGAACATCTTATAATCTCAACTGAAGATTCACACAAACTTGCTGAAAAAGTCAGGAATGCAGGATCAGTTTTCCTGGGTAAATTCAGTTGTGAAAGTGCAGGGGATTATGCATCCGGAACGAACCATACTCTTCCGACCGGCGGTTTTGCAAAAAGCATCGGCGGGGTATCAGCTGAAAGCTTTGTGAAAAAAATAACATTCCAGGAAATATCCAGTGAAGGAATGAGAATGATCGGGCCTGTAATCGAGAAGCTGGCTGATGCAGAACTTCTCCAGGGACATAAAAAAGCTGTTACATTGAGACTTAATTATCTGAATAAAAATGATTGATATAAATTCCCTTGTCAGGGAAAACATAAAGAGGCTTGTCCCCTACTCCTGTGCAAGGGATGAATACAAGGGAGAATCCGGGATTTTTCTTGATGCCAATGAAAACCCGTACGGTACTCTGAACAGATACCCCGATCCTTACCAGCGCCGTCTTAAATCGGCAATAAGCCGGATTAAGAAGATACCGGAGGAAAATATATTTCTTGGCAATGGCAGCGATGAAATAATTGACCTGTGCTACAGGGCATTCTGCAATCCCGGGACGGACAAAGCGCTTGCCTTTGAACCGTCATATGGCATGTATGAGGTATCATCGGGAATTAATGATGTCAGATTGGTGAAGATCCCTCTTGATAATGATTTCCAGATCGATCTGAAAAAGGTCGAACCATATCTGAACGATCCATCGCTGAAACTCATCTTTATCTGCTCACCTAATAATCCAACCGGAAATTCAATGAATCCGTCGCGGGTGGAATCCATCATCTCAAGGTTCGGAGGAATAGTTGTAATAGATGAAGCCTATATAGATTTTGCTGAACATCCATCGTTCCTGACTCTGCTGGAGAGATATAACAACCTTTTAGTCATGCAGACATTCAGCAAGGCAATGGGTATGGCTGCTGTCAGAGTGGGAATGGCTTTTATGGACGCTTCCATTGTTAATATCTTCAATAAGCTGAAACCTCCTTACAACATAAGTACAATAAACCAGAATACAGTTCTTAAAGCAATAAATCAGATAGATTCTGTTCTGAAAAAAGTAAAAAGGATAAGAACGGAGAGGACGAGACTTGAAAGAAACCTGAAAACACTTGAAATAGTAGAAGAAGTATATCCGTCAGATTCGAACTTCCTGCTTGTCAGGACAAAAAATGCAGATTTTATATACAATACGCTTGTCGATAAAGGGATAATCGTTAGAAACAGGAACAGGGTTGTTCCTGGTTGTATACGCATAACAGTAGGAACCATGAGGGAAAACAATATACTTATAAAAACAATGCGACAAATCAGAATATGAAGAAGGTATTATTTATTGACAGGGATTCGACGATCCTTGCAGAACCGGCTAATGGTCTGGCTGATTCTGTTGAGGATTTTCAGTTTCTGCCGGGAGCCATAACTGCACTTTCAGGGATTGCAAGACATACTGATTTTGAACTTGTGATGGTTACAAACCAGGACGGACTGGGGACTGCAATGTTTCCCGAAGAGATGTTCTGGCCCTCGCATAACAAAATGCTTCAGATACTTAAGAACGAAGGTGTTGTTTTTGCAGAAGTCTTCATCGACAGAACTATGCCTGAGGAGAACATGCCTACACGAAAGCCGGGAACTGCTATGCTTACAAAGTATCTCGCGCAGGGAATTGATCTGGAAGCATCTTATGTGATCGGAGACAGGGTGACTGACATACAACTTGCAAAGAATCTTGGCTGCAAAGCCATCTTCTTCAGCGATAAAAATCATCCTGATGCCTTCTTTTGCTCAAGTGACTGGAATGAGATTTACAGATCCCTCACAACCCTTCCAAGAACAGCATCCGTTCAAAGAGACACCAGGGAAACCAAAGTATACGCAGAGTTAAACCTCGACGGAACAGGAAAGAACGAAATCTCAACAGGTATCGGTTTCTTTGACCATATGCTTGAACAGATTGCCAGACATGCAGAGATAGACCTGAAGATCAGGGCCGAAGGGGACCTCAATGTCGATGTTCACCATACAATCGAAGATGTTGCCATAGTATTGGGAGAATGCCTTTCAGATGCCCTGGGAAGCAAAAGAGGAATAGAAAGATATGGATTCCTGCTGCCAATGGATGATTCTCTTGCCCAGACCGCAATCGACTTCAGCGGCCGCCCATGGCTCGTCTGGAATGTAAGTTTCAGACATGACATGACTGGCGGTATCCCATCTGAAATGTTCTTTCATTTTTTCAAGTCACTGAGCGACACTGCGAAATTCAATCTCAACATAAAGGCTGAAGGAGATAACGACCATCACCTGATCGAGGCTGTCTTTAAATCGTTTGCAAAAGCCCTGAAAATGGCTGTCAGGAAATCAGGCAGTTTCAATCTTCCGTCAACGAAAGGAATACTATGATCGCAGTTTTAAAATATAATGCAGGGAATATTCAGTCGGTGCGGAATGCTCTTGCCAGGCTGGGTTATGAATGCAAGGTTACCGACGATCCCAAAGAAATTATTTCTGCCGCTAAAGTTATTATACCCGGTGTCGGTGAAGCCTTAAGCGCTATGCGATACCTGAGGGAGAAGAACCTCGACAGAATTATTACCAGTTTAAAGCAGCCGGTGCTGGGAATATGTCTTGGCCTTCAGTTGATGTGCACATATTCAGATGAAGGAGACACGAAATGCCTTGGAATATTTGATGCCATTGTGAAAAGATTTCCTGCATTCGACAAGGTTCCACACATGGGTTGGAATAACTTTTCTGCAATGAAAGGAAGTCTGTTCAGGGGGGTTAACCCCGATGAGGATGTTTATTTTGTCCACAGCTACTATGCCGAGCTTACCAGTTTTACTGCTGCAATCTGCGATTATGTGCTTCCATTCAGTGCTGCGATGCACAGGGAAAACTTTTATGCTGTTCAGTTTCATCCAGAGAAATCGGCTGACACCGGGGTGAAAATCCTTCAAAACTTTCTTGAACTATGAGGATCATAATTGCAATCGATATAATAGGCGGAAGGTGTGTCAGGCTTTCAAGAGGCGAATTTTCGACAGCAAAGGTTTATAGCGGTAATCCTGTTGAAGTAGCCAGGCAGATCGAAGATTGTGGTTTAAAATACATCCATCTTGTGGATCTCGACGGAGCTCTTAACAAGAAGGTTGTGAATCACAGGTTGCTGGAAAAGATTGCCTCATCTACAAATCTTGACATCGATTTTGGTGGCGGCATAAGATCAGAAGATGACTTGAAAATAGCATTCGAAAACGGTGCAAAACAGGTAACTTGCGGAAGCGTTGCAGTCAGTGACCCGGGTACTGTGCTAAAATGGCTTGAAAGGTATGGGACCGAAAAAATAATCCTGGGCGCTGATTCAAAAGACCGTAAAATTGCGACCGAGGGATGGATTGAAAGCTCTGGCAAGGATATCATCGCTTTTATATCGGGATACAGGGCAAAAGGCATAACCTATACAATCTGTACAGATATTGAGAAAGACGGGATGCTTAATGGACCGGCAACTGATTTATACAAGGAAGTTGTTGAAATACCAGGTATCAGGCTTATCGCCAGTGGCGGGATCTCATCGGTTGATCAGCTTACTGAACTTGATGATCTCGGATGTGAAGGTGTCATAATTGGCAAAGCTTTGTACGAAGGATTGTTGGATCTTAAAGAACTAAGCCGGCTATGCTTAAGAAAAGGATAATACCATGTTTGGATATAAAGGACGGAAGAACAGTCAAAGGAATCAATTTCATTGATATCCGTGATGCAGGAGACGCTGTTGAACTGGCAAAAAAATATGTGGAACAGAGGGCTGATGAGCTTGTATTTCTTGACATAACAGCTACCGTCGAAAAGCGAAAAACCTTTGCCAACCTTGTCAGGAGGATAGCAGAAGAGATAAATATCCCGTTCACTGTCGGGGGTGGTATAGAAACTGTTGACGATGTGTCAGTTCTACTGGATGCTGGCGCTGACAAGATCAGCATAAACAGTTCAGCCTTCAGAAATCCGCAGCTGATCACTAAAGTGGCAAAAAAGTTTGGAAGTCAGTGTGTTGTTGTGGCTGTAGATACAAGGATGGAAAACAATGAATGGTATGTATACATTGACGGAGGACGGACTTCCACCGGGGTCAGAACGGCAGAGTGGGCAATAAATGCTGAAAGGCATGGAGCAGGAGAGATACTGTTGACATCAATGAATGCTGACGGGACAAAAGCGGGTTTCTCGCTTGGCATTACCTCTGAAGTAAGTAATATGGTAAATATTCCTGTCATAGCTTCCGGCGGTGCAGGGACTATGGATCATTTCAGGGATGTTTTCATGAAAACGTCATGCAGTGCTGCTCTGGCGGCAAGTATTTTCCATTATGGGGAGATAGCGATACCTGAATTGAAGAAGTACCTGGCAGGAAAGGGTGTTAATGTCAGGATCTGAAGGCTATGGAGCAATGCCACAAATACCGCCTTCAGGCCGGAGATGGCAGGCGTAGTAATAACCGGGCTTTAGCCCTTAAAATAATAAAGATGAACATCGACTTCAGCAAACTTAATGGCCTTGTTCCCGCAGTCATCCAGGACAATACAACCCTCCAGGTTCTCATGACAGGCTTCATGAACGAAGAGGCACTCAATCTTACCCTCGCAGAAGGAAAAGTGACTTTCTTCAGCCGTTCCAGAAACTGTCTCTGGACAAAAGGTGAAACATCAGGCAACTTCCTGTATGTTAAGGAAATAACAGCAGACTGCGACAACGACACCATTCTTATCAAGGCAGATCCTGCCGGACCTGTCTGCCATACAGGTAAAAAATCGTGCTTCGGCGATGAGCCTGCAAAGGGATTTATATATCAGCTTGAGCAGATAATCAGCCGGAGGATCGATGAGGATGCTGAGAATTCATATACGAACAAATTGTACAAAAAGGGGATTAACAAAGTCGCCCAGAAGGTTGGTGAGGAGGCTGTCGAACTTATAATCGAGGCTAAAGATGACAACGACGAATTGTTCAGGAATGAAGCAGCCGACTTGCTGTATCATTTCCTGATCCTCCTGAAGACAAAAAATATCACTATCACAGATATTGAAGATGTCCTGCGATCAAGACATAAAACCAGATAACTTTTATTTAATATTTATGATCAGTAAATCCATAAACCACAAAGTTCACTATGTCATAAATCAAAGTTCGTAAAGTATAAAATTTATGCAATTTGAAAATAATTTTAAAAAACATTTGATGATTCTGAATAATACCTTACTTTTGTAACCCGATAAACCGGAATAATGAATATTATTTACAACAACTTCTTTTATTTCTTTTTCTTTTTTTATTACAAAAAGAGATAATGGGGATTGTTGTATACATGTAAAAAATATAAATGGTAACAAGGGTCCCCGAAAGGGACCCTTGGTTTTTTAATACATCATTGAAATGAAAATATCAGTTCAGGGAGAAACGGGTTGTTTTCACGAGGTAGCTGCAAGACAGTTCTTTTGCTTCGACGAAATAGAAATAGTACCCTGCTCCACTTTCGACATGACCCTGGCAAAGGTCATAGAAGGCCAGGCCGATTATGCAATGATGGCCATCGAAAATGCCCGCTCCGGAAGTATTCTATATAATTATACCCTGATAAGGGAATCGGGACTGAAAATGCTCGGTGAGCATAATCTCAGGATCAGGCAGAACCTGATGGCGCTTCCTGGCCAGACAATTCATGATATCAGGCAGATACGGTCCCATCCAATAGCCCTTTCCCAGTGCATGACGTTTCTTAATAAATATCCTGAGATCACTCTTGTCGAAACCGATGATACAGCAGGAAGTGCAAAACTGATTGCCGAACACAAGCTCAGGAAAATTGCAGCTATTGCGTCCGCAAATGCCGCGGAGATATATGGTCTTGAGATAATTGCTTCAGGAATTGAAACTTATCCGAAAAACTATACAAGGTTCCTTGTTATCGGAAATCCGGAAAAAGGAAACAGGGATGGCAACAAGGTCTCTGTTTGCTTTGCGACAGGACATAAACCCGGATCGCTGGCCGCAGTGCTGGTAAAGCTTGCAGAAATGAATATCAACCTTTCGAAAATTCAGTCGGTTCCCAGATTGAATGGTGACTGGGAATACATGTTCTATCTCGATCTTGAATTACCAGATGGTATAACTCTTGAAAAGATTGAGTCGGTTCTTCAGAATCTTACAAGCAATCTTGAAATACTTGGCGTTTACAATAAAGGGGATATGCTATATGAAAGTTAAACCTGCCTTACGTACTGAATCAGTAAAGGAATACTATTTCTCGGCAAAACTTCGACAGATCGATCAGATGCGCAGAAATGGTGCTGATGTCATAAGCCTCGGTATAGGAAGCCCGGACCAGCCGCCTTCTGAGAATACAATTGAGAGGCTTGCTGCTGAAGCCCGCAAACCTAATGTACACGGGTACCAAAGTTACAATGGCAGCACCGCACTTCGCAAAGCTCTGTCAGAGTGGTATCAGAAATATTTCGGCGTGAAGCTCGATCCTGACAGCGAAATACTTCCGCTCCTTGGAAGCAAGGAAGGCATAATGCATATAAGCATGGCATTTGTTGATCCGGGCGATGAGGTACTTGTTCCAAATCCTGGTTATCCAACATATTCCTCTGTTACAAATCTGGTAGGAGGAAAAATAAGATACTATGATCTTGACGAGGAAAGAGGATGGCTTCCTGACCTTAAATCGCTTGAAAAAGAGGATCTGTCAGGAGTAAAACTGATGTGGACAAATTACCCGAATATGCCTACAGGTGCAAAAGCCTCACTTAAGCTTTTCAGGGATCTTACTGATTTTTCAAGGACCCATGGTATACTTCTTATAAATGATAACCCATACAGCTTTATCCTCAACAACGATTACCTGAGCATCCTCTCAACTGAAGGGGCCATGGAGACTGTGCTCGAATTGAACTCCCTGAGCAAATCGCACAACATGGCTGGCTGGAGAATTGGTATGGTGGCAGGGCACGGCGAGTATATAAAGAATATACTGAAGGTAAAAAGCAATATGGACTCCGGAATGTTCCTCCCCCTCCAGCTTGCTGCAGTTGAAGCCCTTAACAATCCGGAATCGTGGTACGTTTCGGTAAATGAAACTTATGCAGAACGCCGCCTCACAGCAGAATCAATAATGGATATCCTTGGCTGTACCTTCGACAGAAGCCAGACGGGAATGTTCCTCTGGGGTAGGATCCCCGAAACTATAGGGAACTGCGAATCGTTCGTTGAAGAGATCCTCAATAAGGCGCTGGTTTTCATTACTCCCGGATTTATTTTCGGAAGCCGTGGTGAAAGGTATATAAGGATCTCATTATGTGCTGACAACATAAGGCTGAAAGAAGCAAGGGAAAGAATACTATCTTTGAAAATTTAATTTTACAATCCAGTATTATTATTTCAGCTTTGCAAAATAACAAGTAACAAGTAACCAGATTTATCAGCCGTAGCGTCAGCGAAGGCTGGCAACCAATAACAAGCAACCAATAACACCCAAAACCATGACAATTGCTGTAATAGGCATAGGACTGATAGGCGGATCACTTATGATTGATCTGCGTAAACGCGGATTTGCCGATAAAATAATAGGAGTGGATTCAAACCTCCAGCACCGCAATATTGCACAATTATGTGGAATTGTAGATGAAACAGATACCCTTGAGAATGCCGTCGACAGAAGCGACCTGATAGTATTAAGCACCCCTGTCGATGCAAACTGTGAGATGCTTCCCCTGATACTTGACAGGATAAACGGGACCTCAAAAGTTGTTACTGACATGGGTTCCACAAAAGGCAGGATTGCACGAGTGTCGGCAGGACATAGGAACAGAGGCAGATATGTTGCCCTTCACCCCATGGCCGGAACTGAATTCTCGGGTCCACTTGCAGCGATAGGACGACTATTCGACTATAAGACTGCTATAATCTGCGATCCGGAATTAAGTGACAAGGATGCTTTGAGGCTTATAGAGAAAATGCTGGATGTGCTTAATATGCGCAAAGTATTCATGAACTCAAGCGATCATGATGTCCATGTTGCTTATGTATCACATATCTCACACATAACCTCATTTTCGCTGGCACTCAGCGTACTTGACAAGGAACGGGAAGAACAGAATATCCTGGCTCTTGCCGGAGGTGGTTTTGAAAGCACAGTTCGTCTTGCAAAAAGCAATGGCGATACATGGGCCCCTATTTTCCTCGAAAATTCACACTATATTATCGAAGTTATGGACAATTATATTGAAAAGATGAACCTCTTCAGGAAAATGATTGCAGAAAAAGACAAGGATGGCCTTAAAGCCCTTATGGAAGAAGCAAATAAAATAAGGAAGATCCTGAATTAAAATTCTTACCTGATGGACACAGAAATAAAGACGACAAAAGTTACTGAATGGAGAGGTTACAAATCAAGGCCTTTCCTTATTGCCGGCCCGTGCAGCGCCGAAACCGAAGAACAGGTCATGGAAACAGCCCGCCAGCTTTCAGAGATGAAAGAAGTCTGCGTATTCAGGGCAGGTATATGGAAACCCCGGACCAGGCCGAATTCATTTGAAGGTATAGGCTCGGAAGGATTGAAATGGCTCAGAAGGGTAAAACAGGAAACCGGACTGATGGTCGGAACCGAAGTAGCAAATGAAAAGCACGTATACGAAGCGCTTAAATATGGCATCGATATGCTCTGGATCGGGGCCAGAACATCTGTTAATCCTTTCACAGTACAGGAGATATCGGATGCCCTTAACGGCGTCGATGTGATGGTTCTTGTTAAGAATCCCATCAACCCCGATCTGGAGCTCTGGATCGGAGCCATTGAACGTATTGCAAAGGCCGGAATTACAAGGCTTGGTGCCATCCACAGAGGATTCTCTGCATTTGAAAAAACAGTATACAGAAATCAGCCAAACTGGCAGTTGCCTATTGAACTGCGGCGACGCATCCCTGATCTGCCCATTATATGTGACCCAAGTCACATATCTGGAGCAAGAGAATACCTTTATGAGATTTCCCAGAAGGCAATGGATCTGAACTTTGACGGACTCATGATAGAATCGCATATCGATCCCGATAAAGCCCTTAGTGATTCTGCCCAGCAACTTACACCAAACGATCTTAAAGAACTGCTAAGCAGGCTTATACTCAGAAGCCCGATTCCGGCAGATCCCCGGCTTCTCGACATCCTCGGCGAACTCAGACAGCAGATTAATGTCTACGACGATGCACTTATCGAGATCCTTGAGAAAAGAATGAAAGTTGCAGAAACCATTGGTAGATACAAAAAGGAAAATAATATTACTATCTTGCAACCTACACGGTGGAATGAGATCATAAGGAAAGTGATGATTTCCGGTCAGTCGAAAGGGCTCAGCAAAGAGCTTATAGATACTGTGTTCAAGGCAATTCACCAGGAATCTATTAACCACCAGATGAAGGTTATGAACATTGGTCTCGAAACCCACAATGGTAAATAAGATTCATATCAGGAAATGGAAAGATCGGTAGAACCTTCATTTGTATCAGGAGAGGTCAGTGCACCGCCGTCAAAAAGCATGACACAGAGGATCATTGCAGCAACCATGATGGCGAACGGCCAAAGCATAATACTGAATCCCTCCTATTGTGACGACTCCCTTGCAGCCATGAGCATAGCTGTCAGTCTGGGAGCCAGAGTAGAACCTGAGCCCGGGCAGATGAAGATCACTGGTTCCGGGGAGCTTAAGGAAAGAAAACTAAACTGTGGTGAATCAGGGCTGGCTATCCGTATGTTCTCGCCCGTTGCAGCTTTGTTTGATGAAGAAATTACACTTTCCGGGGCAGGATCACTCAAAAAAAGACCGATGAATATGATAACTGATGCCCTTTCACAGCTCGGTGTCCAGTGCAGCAGTAATAACGGATTCCTTCCTCTTAGAATAAAAGGGCCCCTTAAGGGAGGCAGATGTGAGGTTGACGGTTCCATCAGTTCACAGTTACTGACAGGACTTCTGATGGCACTGCCTCTCGCTGAAAAAAGCTCGGAGATCAGAGTCAGCAATCTTAAAAGCAAGCCGTACATAGATATGACATTGCAGGTATTGCTGAATTCCGGCATAAGTGTTTCAAATGACAATTATGAGTATTTCAGGATCGAAGGGATGCAGGAATATAAGCCAGGAACCTATGAAGTCGAAGGCGACTGGAGCGGAGGCGCTTTCCTTCTGGTTGCTGCAGCTATTAACGGTAATCTGAAAGTCAAAGGATTAAACAGCCAAAGTTTCCAGAGCGATATGGGAATATTAAAGGCCCTGAAAGACGCAGGTGCGATCATTAAGCTTTCAGAAAATACATTTGAGGTTTCCAGAACTGAGCTAAAAGCCTTTGAATTCGATGCAACAGATTCTCCTGACCTCTTCCCTCCCCTTGTTGCCCTTGCCGCATACAGTAAAGGAGTTTCGGCTATTAAGGGAGCCTCAAGGCTGATTCATAAGGAAAGTAACAGGGCGGCCGCCCTGTCGGAGGAATTTGGGAAGATGAATATCAGAACAGAGATAAAGAATGATTACTTCTATATTACGGGAGGAAAAGTGACGGGCGCCAGGGTTAACTCACATGAAGACCACCGTATAGCTATGGCAGCAGCCGTGGCAGCACTTGGAGCCGAGGGAACCGTATATATTAAAGACTCACACTGCATTGCAAAATCTTATCCCGGTTTTTTTGATGACCTGAAATTAACTGGTGCAGTTGTCCATGAATAAATTTCTTTTACTTTTTTCTTGTAAATTCAAAATTTTATTTACTTTTGGAACCATGAAAACAAGAATATTATATAACTGGTCCTGGCGCAGCTCAAGAATGTAAGCTGTGAATAAGGCCGTTATATAATATATAAGATATTACCCGTAAAGGCATGCTGTTCACAGCATGCCTTTTTTGTTTATAAATTTTTAACCACTAAATAATCAAAAACATGAAAAAGACATCAAAGATTTCATTAACCGAAAAAGAAATGCCACGCCAATGGTATAATATCCTGGCTGATATGCCAAACAAGCCAATGCCGCCACTCCATCCGGCAACTCGTGAGCCAATAGGTCCCGAAGCTCTGGCTGCTGTTTTCCCGATGGAACTTATTAAACAGGAGGTATCAACAGAACGCTATATTGATATCCCTGATGAAGTACTGGATCTTTACAAAATGTACAGACCTGCGCCTCTATTCAGGGCTATTAATCTGGAAAAGGCAATCGGCACTAAAAGTAAAATTTATTATAAGTATGAAGGTGGAAATTATAGCGGCTCTCATAAGGCTAACACCGCCATTGCCCAGGCATATTACAACAAACAGGAAGGAATAAAGAGGATAACCACCGAGACCGGAGCAGGCCAGTGGGGAAGCGCATTAAGCTATGCATGTCATCATTTCGGAATTGAACTGCTCGTATTCATGGTAAAGGTTAGTTACTACCAGAAACCCGGACGCAAACTCCTGATGAATTCATACAATGCAAAAGTAGTTCCATCACCCAGTACAATGACTGAGTCAGGCAGAAAAATTCTGGAAAAGGATCCTGACTCCCCAGGCAGCCTGGGTATTGCAATTTCTGAAGCAATGGAAATAGCGATCCAGGATCCTTATACAAAATATTCTCTTGGAAGCGTTCTGAATCATGTAATGCTTCATCAGACAATAATAGGACAGGAAGCATTGTTGCAGATGGAAAAGGCAGGAGATTATCCTGACGTCGTAATAGGTTGTTTTGGCGGAGGCTCAAATTTCTCCGGAATAGCATTCCCGTTCCTTCGTGAAAAATTCATTAATGGTAAAAGTGTCCGGCTCGTTGCCGTTGAACCCGCTTCATGTCCTAAACTTACTAAAGGCAAATTCATGTACGACTTTGGTGATTCAGCAGGAATGACACCGCTTTTGCCGATGTACACGCTCGGACATAATTTCATCCCCGAAAAGATACATGCGGGAGGATTAAGGTACCACGGTGCAGGTGTACTTGTAAGCCAGCTCCTTAAAGATGGATTCGTTGAAGCAAGGGCAAAGATGCAGAGAGAATGCTTTGAGGGAGGAGTGCTGTTCGCAAGAACCGAAGGTATTCTTCCTGCACCCGAATCGACATATGCCATCGCCGGTGCCCTGGATGAGGCAAGAAAAGCCGATATTGAGGGAGTGTCAAAAACAATATTATTCAACCTGAGCGGACATGGTCACTTTGATATCTCTGCCTACGAAAAGTACTTTGAAGGCAACCTTCCTGATCACGAAATGACCAGAACAGAAGTTGATGCCGCAATTGCAAACAGTGAAATTTAAAAAAAATATTGGTCAGATCGGATTTTAAATGTATCTCAGTGTTTCTCCGTGCCTCCTCGGTGCTCTCCGTGTAAGTTATTTTTAATCTTATGCTTACACTCAGAATACAGGGAAGCACAGGAGAAACTTAAGAGTAATTTTAAAAATCAGAATAATCTGTAGGATGAAGAAGGTATGCCTTGGTTTTGGTGGTTGTATTTTTATATTCTTCCATTGATGACAGCCTCTTCCATTCAGGCGATTCCCTGAAAGCTTTCCAGTGCTCATCATGCGATTTCATATCGGCATAGGTTGTCATATACATCAGACGGGGTTTCTGGCTTCCAAGAAGAACCTGACCATAAAACACTGCATTCGAACCAATACTTTCAAAAATCTTCATTTCCCCACCTTCATTGAACATATGTATCTTCTTAAGAGCTTTGGCCTCAGTTGCACTCTCATAACTCCTTAACTCATAAATCCTTTCGTTAACGGGTGTTGAATATGAATATGTCTTAAACTCAGGCATAAAAGCGAAAGCCTTAAGGAAAACACTTTCGTATCTCACATAAGGCGGATTGTTATATGGGGCATCAAGAAAATCTTTTCCGGCTGCCTGATAGCTCTTATCATTTTCGAGAGAGGTGATTATCTCAAAATACTTGTCGGGAGTGGGGTAAGGGATGAAGACATAAATAAACTTCCCGAATGCTGTATCTGTCTCAACAGGTTTGAAAACCCCTACTTTACTTATCCCTGCCTTATGCATTGCCGGAATGAATGCATTCTTCAGGAAATTGTCAGTCACAGAAGCCTGTTCAGATGTGCTTATCCTGTAAATTTTGATTTCAAAATACTGTTGCTTTTTAGGCGGAGCTGCTGTATTGAAGCCGTAAGCCAAAGCCAGCAGAAATACTGCCAGTACTGCTGAAAATGTTCTGATTAAGTTTTTAACTTTCATGGTTTGGAGGTTTTAATCCTCTCCATGCTTTTGCACAGAAACGGAGGGGGATTTTTAAAATATTAATACAACTTCGAAAACTCCTTGAATATCTTTGCAGCTTTTTCGGGTGTAAGATCCTCTGCTGACTGTACATAAAATCTGTGACGCAGTATCATGGATTCACCCTTTGCCAGTGTCCAGGTTTTCTTTTCCTGTTTGGGATCATAAGCATTCTGACCAAGGTTGTTCATTGAGAACAATCCGTAACCTCTTGCATGTGCATA
>Ga0172371_10001217_pt1 | contig 40652 bp, 34 predicted proteins | sample Lak12m_FD_114543 | JGI IMG/M metagenome (GOLD analysis project Ga0172371, IMG submission 114543) | Freshwater microbial communities from Kabuno Bay, South-Kivu, Congo - kab_022012_12m | ecosystem: Environmental > Aquatic > Freshwater > Lake | place: Democratic Republic of the Congo: South-Kivu... | reverse complement strand
TGTCTGCCGGGGCAAGCGGCAAAAGGAAAAAAACGATACTGCAATCCCCAATATCATTGAAGCTGACGAGACATCACCGGCAAAACGCAAGGCCTGGGCGCGGCTGATTCAGAAAATCTATGAGGTTGATCCGCTCACCTGCCCGAAGTGTAAAGGAGTTATGAAGATAATCAGTTTCATAGACCAGCCCGGTGTTATCAAAGCAATACTGCAGCATATCGGGCTGTGGGAAAGGGAAAGCCGCCCGCCGCCAAAGACCAAAGCGCCGCCATCAGACTGTTATGCGGTTGATCACATCCCTGTATACGACAGCGTTGACCCGGATTATCCCTTTGAAGCATACCTGTAAAAAAGCCACGTATGCAGAACGGTCGTAGTACGCTCAAAAACAGGCTTTTGCGGTTGACATAACGCCTCATATCAGCACTTGCACCCGCCGCAGAGATTTTAAATTTTCTGCCCCGTTAACCCCCGCCCCATATCTTGCGGCAGATTTTTTATTGACACACAACTCTCCCAATCCTATACTTACCTCATCCCAAAGCGAGTTCCTATCAATACTCATTTCCGAATGGGCAGCCAGTTGATGAACCTTGGCAATCGAGCCCAAAACCGTTACTCCATGAATTCTTTTTCCTTTTTTGTTGTGATCATCATCCAAAAAACCTGCCACTTCGTAATTTAGTCGAGGATTATCCCTGATCTCCCGAAGCATCTTTTCTCCTGCATCACCTGCGCCAATAATCAACAATCTTTTTTTCCCGTTGAGTAATTTTTTTCCAAAAAGAAGATGAAAAATTTGGTCTAAGGAAGGTAACCCGTTCTCTTGTTCGGAGAGAATTATTCTTATGCCAACCCTGATACTGCTGATGAAGAGAAAACAGAGGATCCCGTCTATCACAAATACTGAGCGGGGAAACCCCTCAAACCGGTAGATAAAAAGAATACTAAGAATAATCAAACCAGAGGAGACTGTGTTTGCCTTAAATATATTTAAGAGATCAACCAGACTGGTATAGCGCCACATCCCTCGGTAAAGATCAAAAAACACGAAGATAAGGAGCTTGATTATGAGAATATAAAGAATTGTATTTCTGAAATTTATCCATTCGTGATATGGAAGGCTTTCTTCAAACCGTATAAAATAGGCCAAAAAATAGGATAACGTGATAAAAAAGCCGTCCATTAACAACATCACGTAAAAGTTTTTAGTCCGAATTATATTTCGCATGGCAGATCTATTCGGTTTGTCTAACTTCTACAGTTTTTTTGGTTGGTTTTGGTTGAAGTTAAAAATTAAGATGATGAAAAACTCGATGAGGGTAAAAAATTAAAGAAGCTTTACTTAGATCTTGAAGATGGTTTTGAATATGAGCCCAAGGTCAATCCATAGATTATGGTTGTCCACATATTTTGAGGCGGATTTTATTTTCTCCGGAAGGATTTTGTTGATATACTCTTTCTCCCAGTCAGCTGACCGTGAAAGAACGCTTTCTTCATCTTTATAAGATATGGATGCCGGGTCTGTTATTCCCGGCCGTACAGAGAGGAGTTTTTGATAATCCGATTTAAACAGTTCCACGTATTTCCCAACCTCCGGCCTTGGCCCTACAAAACTCATCTCACCTTTGAGGACATTAATCAGCTGCGGCAGTTCATCAATCTTAGTCTTTCTCAGAAACCTTCCCATTCTTGTCACCCGACTGTCTCCGGCTACGGTAATGGCAGGACCTTTTTCATAGGAGCCGACAGTCATTGTTCTGAATTTATATATTCGGAAGGGTTTGAAGTTCCGGCCAATCCTCTCTTGGCGGAAGAAGACCGGGCCTCTTGAATCAAGTTTTATGGCCAGCGCCACCAACAAAAAAAGAGGAAACAAAACAACAAGTCCGATGATTGAAAAGAAAAGATCGAAGAGCCGCTTCATTTTCTGATAACTATGGCTTTAAAATTTTTCGCACTGTATCAATTACACACGACTGGTCGGCATCCGTCATTTTAGAGTAAATAGGTAAACTGACCGCTCTTTCGTACGCGTGCAAAGCATTAGGGTAATCATCAGGACTGAGCTTATACCGGTCGCGCCAGTAGGGATGAAGGTGGAGGGGGATAAAATGAACACTGGTTCCGATGCCTTTTTCAGCCATTTTTTCGATAAAGTCATCACGAGATATGTTTAGGTTTTTCAGTTCCAACTGAATCACATAAAGATGCCAAGCATGGGTATCCTCAGGTCTCACTACATGAGGAGTTCTTAATGGTAAATCAACAAAAGCCTCGGTGTATCGTCGGGCTATTTCTTTCCTTCTCTTTTGGAAGCGTTCTACTTTTTTGAGTTGGTGAATACCGATAGCAGCCATGATATCCGGCAAATTATATTTAAAACCCGGGGCGACTACTTCATAATACCAGTTGGGTTTCTTTGAAGTATACCGGTCCCACACATCCCGATTAATGCCATGGAGTCGCATGATTTTGATGCGGTCAGCGATCTCTTCAGAGTTCGTTACCACCATCCCCCCCTCACCGGTAGCAAGCGGTTTGGTCGCATAAAAACTAAATACCGTAACATCTCCTAGGGTGCCAATTTTGTTTCCATGATAGGTGGAGGGCAGGGCATGGGCTGCGTCCTCAATCACTTTCAATCCATAGTGCCGGGCAACTTCCAATATTGAGTCCATTTCGCAAGCCTGTCCCCCGAAATGAACCGGAATAATAGCTTTGAGGCTCAGTCCCTCAGATTTGAGTGAAATTATTTTTGCCTCAGCTTGGACCGGATCAATATTGAATGTTTCCGGCTCTATATCAACAAAGACCGGATCAGCGCCTAAATAGCGAATCACTTCCGCAGTAGCGGTAAAGGTGTAAGGGGTAGTGATGACCTTGTCCCCAGGGACGATTCTTACAGCTTCGAGAGAAAGGTGAAGTCCCGAGGTCCCGGAATTTACCGCGAGAGAGTGAGGGACTTGGAGATACTCTGAAAAGGCTTGTTCAAATTGAGCAGTTTTTGGACCGGTGGTAAGCCATCCTGTGCGGAGACAGGTTGCCACCTCGTTAATCTCTTCTTCACCAATATCAGGGAGGGCAAAAGGAAGAAAATCTTTTTTCATTTGTTCATCCTAACATTTCTTCTTTATAACGCCAAGATAATGCGTTCTTAAGAGAGGAATTTTCTCGAGGAGATCGCAAATAGTCCAGGAATACGGGGCGATAGCCCTGGCAATCGGTGGGGCGAGAGTAATGCGTTTAAGATTGATATTACAATCAGGGAAGAGTTCGAATATTTCTTTTTTCTTGACGCCCCGCACATCAGGATTTCGGGGATTGTTCATGTGGTAATCATACCAGATGATAATGCCCGAGGGCTTAAGTACCCGGATCATCTCACCGGCGATATTATGTTTCATTTGATCGTCAAATATCGATGTAAAGACAGTAAATTGCATAATAATATCGAATTGTCCATCCTCATATGCAAGGGTAGAAGCGTCGCCGCACCTAAAATTAATATTGGGCGATATCTTTTTAGCGCTTTCGATTCTATCTTGAAGAAGATCGATGCCATATAAATTTTCAGGATTCGCCCCCAAACGAATTAGCTCTCTCAAAACCCCGCCTGCCCCACACCCGATATCTAATATCAACTTCTCTGATAGCTGATTGAAGCCATATTGTTTAAGCAAATTTATGAGCTCCTTTTCTCTTTGCTGACTGATAAAAAGAGCTGCGGGATTGAAATAGGAATAAAGATAAGCGGGGACTTGCTTCTCCCGCCGCTCATAGGCTTCCTTGATACGGACTATTTCATTTTTATCCTGCAAATTTTTACCTTGTGATCGGAAGATCTTCAATCTTTTTCTTCTTATTTTTTTTCAAAATGAGGAAGTCCCATACTCCCTTTAAATAGCCGACACCGTAGCTGAGATGAAGAGTCGAAAAAACAACAGGCAAAACGGCAAAATATTTCATTCCTTTCTTTAGTGAGATTTGAAAAGAAAAGACCAGATTAGCAGCTAAATAAAGTGACAGAGCCAAAAGGAAGACCCAGAGGAATGTCTTAAATATGATGGATAATGCAGCAGAAGCGATCAAGCCTCCAACAAACAGAGCCGGTATCAACTGCCGCCAGGTTAGGACCCCTCCAACCTTCTGTGCCACAAGAGGTTTAAAGTAGCCGTACTGGTAATACATCTTCCAAAGCTTTGAAAGCGAATCTCTTGCGTAATAGTAGGAAACGATGTCGGGCACGAGAAGAATCTTGCCGCCGTTCTTGATCAGCCGCAGATTAAACTCGTCATCCTGGTTTCTAACCAGATCTTCATCAAAGAGACCTACCTTTTCAAAGACTTCTTTCCTGTAACATCCAAAAGGTACTGTATCTACATATTTAGGTTCTTTGGTGCCGATCCTATAAGAGGCATTACCTACCCCAAAAGGATGTGAGAGTCCCAGGGCTATAGCATGGGCAATAAGAGTATCAGCTCCAGGTAAGGTAATCCAGAGCCCTCCAACGTTATCCGCCTGCAATTTCTGAAGATATCTCGCACATTTTGATATATAATCCTTTTCATAAGTATTATGGGCGTCCATTCTAACAATTATTTCACCTTGTGACTTATTAATGCCGATATTTAAAGCCGCCGGAACTATTTTTTTCGGGTTATCAAGAAGTTTAAGGAAAGGATGACCCTCGGAATACTGCGACGTTATGTCTCTTGTTTTATCCTCACTCATCCCATCAATAACAAGCACCTCAAGCGTCTCCCTTGGATAGTCTTGTGCAACAATAGAAACGAGACACCTTGCGATAAAGTTTTCTTCATTGCGAGAGGGAATGATGACGGATACGAAAGGCAAATGTCCCATTTTAAGGAATCCTGTAAGATAGTCTGTGGTCAATGCCCCGCTTCCGAAGAATGATGAGCGAGTTGCGAACTGCCAGTTCCTGTAATCTATAAGCCTTAAATTGTTTATCAAGTCGAAGTCGCTTAATGGTTTCCAAATCAGCTGCTGTAGCATCCGTATGACTGTCCTCTGCAATCTCAAACCCCACCGTCTGAAAGAGCTCCAGGAAATCACGGTGTCTCAGCCGGTTCTGGTATTGCAACATCGGACTGAAGAACGACCAGGCTTTATTTGAGTATTGCAGAAAGTTGTAAACAGATATGCTGTTATCGAAGTAGGCATAATGGTCCTTGTAATCGATACGGAAGGTCATGATTCCGTTATTTCGCAAAAGCCTATGACATTCCCGCAAAATCGCCTGAATATCCTGTGGCGGAATATGCTCCAACGTATTTGTCGACGTAATACAGTCGATTGAGCCTGAGGCAAGCCCTGCAGCTCGTGCATCACAGGGAGCTCGATAATCGATGCCGTAGTATTTCTCTAAAGAGGGAAGGAAGGCATCACCCCCGTTCAGCAACCGATCAGGCTTCCGAAGGAACCCAAAATCGGGAGGCATCCTTTGGAACTTCTCTATAGTATCATTCACCAGTTCGACTCTTACCAGATTACGAATATCAACGAGAATCTGGCGTTCGACACCCAACGCATAAAACGCCAATGGAACCATCAGATCCCATCCCGCACCGAATTCATAAAATGTGGCCTCTTCAAACGGGCAACTCAAATATTTACGCAAAACCTCAATATGTTCTTTGGCCTCAGACACGATACTGACGAATTTGGCATCGCTGGTGGGCAAACTCCTTGTCACATATTTCTGAAATAAGTAGTTCATGCGCTCGCCAAATGGGAGATTTGAAAAGACGAGTTGCAGCAGAGCCTTATATCTCCAGTTCATACTTCGCCCCAGTCACGTATGCATCTGCGTGCCACAAGAGAGCCATCACCAACACCTCAAGCCGATTTTTAGAATAGTCATTAGAAAAAATGGAATCCTATCATAGGCCGATGAACTTTTTTTTCATCTCGGAAGGATCGATCACAGAAACTCTAATAAGGTTTTCTTGTGCCACTGAACAGCCGCTTTACAAAACATTCGCGGACACTGAGCGGGTATATGTTGAGAAGAGTTTCGACAGATGACCTGCCACAGTATCGGCATTGAATTCGGACATGACCCTTTGCCTTCCTCTCTCGGCCAGTTCATCGTACAGGGTCGTATCATTCATTAACCTTTCAATAGCATCGGCAATGGCCTGCGGGTCTCTTTCCTCCACCATTATTCCGCTTCCATCCCCAATCAACTCATGGATGCCTCCCGTGTTTGTTGATATGACCGGTATCCCGTAAGACATTGCCTCGATGAGTGCCACGGGTATCCCTTCTTTCTGGCCGTCATCGGCTACAATGCTTAAAAGAACAACCGAATCTATTAGCCTCCCAGAATAAAGGCCAAAAAGCCTTTCGTGCGTGATTCTCCCCAGGAATTCAATGTGGCTATTCAAGCCTGAAACGCCCACCATCTCCAGCAACTCGCGCTCAAGAGGACCGTCGCCTGCAATGAAACATTTGAATCGAAGATTTTTTTCAACGAGAATCCGGCATGCCTCAAAAAGATATCGGTGGCCCTTCTTCGGAACAAGATTGGCCGGGCAAATAAAAGTGAAGACTCGCCCGTTTCTATGGAGTTCTTTAATTGTTTCACTGAGGTCGACGCCCATGTGGATTACTTTAATCTTTTCTTCCAGGTTGGGCTCTTTTACGATGTTATTCAACTCGGCACGGCCATTTTTATCTATGCATCTTACGAACGACGCATTCCTTACCTTTTCTCTTAATATGTTGTTCTCCGGAATGTCCCATCGATGGACAGTGAAACTCCAGGGGATGCCGGTAATATTTGCGATAACATAGGCCAGTGTTGATGTAGTTGAACCCCAGTGGGCATGGATGTGCGAGATATCCTTCTTTTTTAGTAGCTCCGAAAGATGAACGGCCTTCGAGAACACAACGAGGTTCTTTAAAGCAATTCTGATACTTCTGGCTCCGAGGGCTATGCGATAAATCAATCTTAGAAAAGCATAGGGATATCTGAGAATATAAAGGCACAGGGATTTTACAATTGCAAAACTGAACCAGGGCACGATTTGCGCATAGGTTAGCAAGGTTTTGGCCTTTTCGTGAAAAACCCTCTCGGATATATCCCTTGGTATGATAAGCAGATCGACGCCTGCTTTCTTTAAAGCAAGCATCTCTGTGAGAACAAAGGTTTCTCCTGCGCCTAAAGGGGTGTTCGCAGTAATATACACTATTTTTCCCATGTTAAATCTACTGCTTTTTTGCAAGAAATCTAAACTGTCCTGAAAACAGGAGTTTGATCAGGTTTATGTCCTGATGCGACCTGCCAAAGATTCTTCCGATAAGACCTACCAAGAAATTGACCGGAGATTCCTTGTGCGTGAAAAATGGCGCGATCATTCTATTTATTATTTTGAGCTTGCCGCTTAGCCGGTGCATTAATACAGTCAGCACGTCAATGCCGGGCCTGATTTCAATGAGCCTCAGGTTTGTCTCAGACAATAAAAGACTAAATCCATACGGCGTAAAATTGCAGACACTCAGAGAATGAAATGGTTCCAGATAAGATACGGATCCTACAAAGTGGCCTCCACGGCGCAAAACCCGATCAATCTCGTGAATTAACGTAAACGGCTTTCTGATATGTTCATAAACTTGATTACAGAACACGAGATCAAAGAAACTTTCTTCAAAAGGTATTTTCTCTCCATCGTATGTCAGAAACTCGGACCACTTCCTCCTCCTCTGCAGAACCTCTGGAGAACTTTTGATGTCCAACCCCACCCATTGTACTTCTGCATTCTTTCTTCTGAAGTAGTCAATCGAATCGCCATTGCCACAGCCCAAATCAAGCACCCTGCCCACTTCTCTATATTCAAATATCTTGTCCAGAAAATATGTCGTGTAAATCTGACGACTGTGATCTCTAGGAACCATCGCCTGTATAAGCTCCGCACCGCTATACATGATTGATCTCTGTAACCTTTATTTCCAATAGTCTGTTATAAATGCCCTCATAAGCTTTTATCATTTTATCAGCACTGAACCGGTTGAAAATCAATGCCCTTCCGCATGCCCCCATCTGTTTAGCAATGCTCTTATCCCTCAGAAGAACTATGACTTTTTCTGCAAGAGAGGGGGCATCATTTGATGGGCAAAGGAAGCCCGTCATATTATCCTGAATTAGCTCCTCATTTCCTCCGACATTCGTCGCGACGACCGGAATACCTACCTCCATCGCCTCCATAAGTGCATTGGACATGCCCTCGTAAAAGGAAGTCAGCACAAATACATCCATGGCCTGTAATATTTCCATGACATTGTTCTCCTCACCCGCAAATTCAACATTTTCCTCTATCCCCAATTCCTTCGCATACTGTTCCAGTTCTTTTCTAAGAGGACCTTCTCCAACAAGGATAAATCTTGTGTCAAGCTTATCAAAACTTTCTGAGATAATCTTGGCCACCTCAAGAAACAATCTATGATTTTTTTGATGGCTAAGTCTCCCCACTGTCCCGATTACTATATGTTCTGCCTTCGTTGTGATTTTCTTCTCACTATGCTGCGAGATGTCAATACCATTGTAAACGACAAGAACTTTCTTCCGATTAAAACAATACTTGTTAATAAGCACATCCGCTGCCTTATGCGAATTACATACAATCGCATCAGAGACGGCACAGAGAAATTTATCAATGGCCATCTGCCAAGCAGTCTTCCCCCGGCCTATTTCGGTCAGGTTCCTCTCAGAGGCAATCACGACCGGCACCATGGCAAAAGCAGCAGCGAGCCGGCCATAAAAGTTGGCGGAGAATAGGTATGTATGCACGATGTGAGGTTTGAACTTCTTCAGGAACCTAAAGAGGTTCACCAACTTGGCCATCTTGTAACTGTTTTTCGGGAACTCAATGAGTTTCACATTCAACTTTCTTATCTCACTGCTCCAAAATCCCCCTTCAGAGAGATTCACAACAATGGGCTCAAACCTTTTCCTGTCAATGCCCTGCACAAGCTCGTATAATTGTCGCTGCGCTCCACCCCTACTAAGTTCGCCGATGACATAACAAATCCTAATTATTTTATGTTTTCCACGGAGCTTTGACAAATGAGAAGATCCCCAACAGGCTAATTTATATTGGCTTATTTATTTTAACGAGATTGTCTAATCCAGCCGAAAAACTAAATCACAGATCTCTGATGAGTTTTAAACTACACATTTGAATCTAATGAATGGCCTATTTTGTCCGTCACATTAGCCAGAGCCAATAGGAGCCAGAATATCTTTAAATATTCTATTGTTCCGAAAAATCCCGCACATAAAGTAAAGACCATCCCCAGTTCAATGCTCATAGCATAAGGGGTAATTTTTTTTGAAGATGAGCTTCCAAGCTCCCTTATTCTTCTTATAGTCCTATAAAGCAATAGCAGAAAAACCGCTAACACGGGGATGCCGTTTTCAGACATCACAGAGATATACATATTATGCGCCCCTCCAGACGTGGGTGATACAGGTTTCGTACTAAATTTAAGAAATTCTTCCTTGAACCTGCCAAGGCCTACGCCGGTGAGAGGGTTTGAAATACCCATCTTGAATCCGTCTATTAAAAACGCATATCTTGTTGGCCATGATCCCTCACGTTCATCCGGATAGACGATAGTTCTCGCTCTTTCCCACACAGCACCCGGTGCTATTATGGCCATCGCAATGAGGATTCCCATCAACCAGATCATTATTTGCTTTCTCTTAAACATTGTCATTAAAACATATACCCCTGTTGCTACCAGCGCAATAAAGGTTCCTCTTGAAAAAGAAAGAAGGGCTGAAAACATAACAACTGCTATCGTGAGAATATAAGTAAAACGAACGATCTTCATTTTCATATTAATAGCGAAAGGGAAGGCCAACAGCGCAATAAGTATTTCCGCATATCCGAATCTATTCGCATTTGCTAAAAAACCAGCTTCACGCTCTACCCCATTACCAAAAACTGTTCCGCTATCAAAATAGAAGTTATGAATAGAATAAATTGCATTAATGAGACCTGAAATTAAAAGAGCACCAATCAGATATTTGAATTTTCTTTCATCCTCAACAAAATCAACAATAATTACATAAAAGATAAAAAGTTGGACGTAAGTAAGATATTGAAAAAGGCTTAGTTTCTTATCCGTAGAAAAGAGGATCGATACAAGCATTAATGAAAGAAAGACAAGTATTAGTTTGACATGAGGTATTTCCTTAAAGGACGGGAACCTCCTGCTCGTTGCTCTGTTCACGAAATAACAAATTGCCACGACTATGCCAAAAATCTTGAGGAAAGAAATAAAATCATCGCTGCCGATCAAAGACATCTCGAATGGTATGAGGAAGACGAACGCAACTAATGCAAAAACAGGCTTTATGAAGAAAAAGATCAATAGAGGGATACCTGTTAGTAGGATTCCTTTCTCCGGTTCCAAAATTGCATAACACGCCATCAAGGAAACGGAGACGAGCCCAACAAGCGAAAGAATTCTTGATATGTTAAGGCCCTCAACCCTCACTTCTTGTCACTCCCTAAAATAGCTTGCGAGTGATTCTCAAGCGTATCCCAAACGGCTCCTGTCTTCGAACCAGTTCTCAAAATCGATGACAAGTTTGCTTTAAATGGAAGTTCGATAATTCGACGAAATGAAAAAGACTTAATAATTGCTTTTATCTCTCCAGGGATTATATATCCATGCTGTATAAAATGTATCACCTGATTTTCACTCCAGGCAGTTTCCCAAGTTTTCTTTTCGGAACGCTGAAAGCTATGCTTGCCATATCTCCAAGTCTCGGGAAAATGAATAAAGCCATATTCGGGGTCTCTAACACCGAAATCAAGACATTTCTCTTCCTTCCAATGATCATATGAATCAGCGATATAGTCAAAATACTTCGATGCTATTTTTTTTGTCACTCCAGGTTCGTAGCCCCATGCAGGGGCAACAAAGCCCTTTGGTGTTTTGCCGAAAACCTCCTTAATAAATTTAATATTTTCCTCTAAATGACTTTTCGTGTCCCTTTCCGATAGCCCGACAAACTCCTGTGGATCGACTACGCCACTACCTAAGTATTTTTGAACAACGAGATGCGTCATTCCATGTGCGTTTATGTTTATTAGTCCTTTCTCAAAAAAATCTTTCAGAGCTTTTACAGTCTTAGGCATTACCTTATCAAGTCTTATATATGTTCCATTTCTCTCAACCGCGTGACTTGAAACCATAACTTCGGGAACGACACCATTAGCTTTGCATGAATTGATAACGTTTTTCAGCCGTCTAAGCATCCAGCTATCTTTGAATTCCCCGTATTTTGCGTACATTTCTCCTGAATATGGGAAATCATCTATGCGCAGAAAAGCTTTTCTTTCCATAATTATTTAAGCCTATAAAGCCTTCTCCCAAGATTCAGTATGTTCTTCCATATAATGTTCTTGTGAATGTCCAGCCTATAATTGCAGTAGGCTTTCCCGCCAAATTTGAACTTGTACAGTTCATCGCCCCTTGAGAGATCAAAAATCCTGTAACCATTCTCAATCGACCATTTTAATGCTTTTTGCAGCAAAACATTTCCAATGCTAAACTTGCGATACTTTCCATCCGTACTTACGCTCATGGTATGAGTGTAGATGACATCATTAAATGAAAAGCCGGAGAGACCCGCGACAGGACTGTTATCTACAAGAAGGATAAAATAGCGAAGTGAACCGTTTTCAGCGCAACCGGTGATGATTTCTTTGTCGAGTTCTTTCATCCATTTCTGATGAAAAGCGCCTTTTTCGGCAGCTTGCAGCCATCTGCTCTGGTGTATCTCCTGAAGTTCAGTAACCATTTGAATCATATCCTTGGTGTTCTCCGCACGCACTACAAAGTCAACATTAAAGACTTTATCAAGCCTGTTTTCATCGTAATTAAGGTCCTTCCTCGTACTGCGGCCAAGAAATTTTTTGTAATCTTCCCAGTTATCAGGTAACGCAACACGTACGCATGTACTGCACTTATTCAAGGAGTATTTTACCCCGAGTTCATTAAGCACGCTGATTATTATATCCTTGCTATCTTTCCTCAATTCGGAAAGCGATATGATGTCCCAATCTTGCTTATTACTCATAAGGTGGCAAAATATAGATTTCAAAGCATACTCCTTATTCACTTCTGATGTCACTATGAAATCGAGGTAATCAAGTCCCCGTGTGCCGATAAATTCAATCATTTCAATGGTTATACCTTTTTTCACTATCTGACGCCACAGTGGAGCAATGACATGAAGCTTCCCGGTCTCGGAACGAATAGTTATCAAGTACAACTGTCTTCCATTTTTTCTAAATTTCCAGTGGGGAAAAAGGAAGTCCCAAGCTTGAAATGCCGTCGCGTTGCAATCTTGCGAAAGAAGTTCCGCCCACTCATCTCTAAGTTCAAAGAACTCTTTCTCTTCTTGGACAACGTTTATTTGCAGACTATCAATCATTGTTTAATTGCTTTTCATACAGATTCACTAACCGTTCGACCTGGACTTTAACGTTATATTTCTCTTCGACTTTCCTCCTTGCCTCTCTTCCCATGCTACGCATTAATTCATGATCAACAGAAAGTTTTACTATGCTCCCAGCAAGGCGATTGGGATCACCCGGCGGAACAAGATATCCTGTAAGTCCGTCTTCAATAAGTTCAGGAATACCTCCGACCTTTGATCCGATAACAGGCTTTCCAGAAGCCATAGCCTCAAGAAGTGCTAATGGCATTCCTTCTGAAATGGAAGGCAAAACAAAAATATCAATTGCGGATAGTATCTCAGGTATGTCTTCACGAATTCCCTCAAATATTACGTGGTCATGGATGCCTAACTCAATTGCAGTTTTCTTGAGATCGTCAAGCTGAGACCCACCCCCGACCACCAATACCATTACTCCGGGCACTCTTCGTATTACCTGCGGCATCGCTTCAACAAGATATCGCAACCCTTTTACCGGCTCAGCCCTTGAAACAGTGCCAATAAGGACAGTTTTGTCATCTATTCCGAATTCTCCACGCAACCTGCCTCTTGCTTCTTCATTTTTCGAATACCTTTCAATATCTATTCCCAGAGGGATGGTCAGAATCTTTTCCGGCTTAACCCCAAGGCCTACATAATCCTCTTTTATTGCGTCTGATACCATGATTATATTGCTGGCTAAGAGAGAAGAGATTTTTTGCTTGACAACGACAAACCTTCGCTTAAAAAAGGTATAAGTATCAATTTCGCTCATGCTATGTTTTGTCCAAAAACGTCCCTTTACGCCCAAGAGCCATCCCGTAAAATTAACATAATGACATAGCGGACTGAAGTGTGAATGGATTACATCTATACGATTTTTTTTAATAAGATCTTTGATATGCTTAAGGGATGAAAGACCATCCATATCTTCAGGAGTTATATCAATAATAGCTCCAGCGCGCTGTAGGTCATCAATAAATGTAGTACTTCGAGGCTGGCCTCTTAATGAAAATATGATTCGATGCCTTCTCTCTCGACAAGTAATTGTGAGGTGAACCATCCATTTCTCAATCGAACCGTATTTTTTCGCATTCAGTCCGGTTATATGAAGAATATTTAACAAAGTTTTCTGAGTCTGAATTATAACTTCTTGCCTATAATTAAATGATGGTGCGCAAATATTGGACCAAAGAATGTCGTGTCATCGATAGCTTTTTTAAGACAATTTATCACCCATTTTACAACCCCAACCTTCAAAAAAAAGGGAATGTCATACTCAAATCCCCCACCTACATAGATAGGTCTATACTCGAGAATTTTAAATCCACACTCTTGGAATAATTCAGTCATCTCTGCTTTTGTCATCATGTACTCAAAGAAAATTTGAGGTCTGAGACCAAATAGACGTCTTATTAGACTATTTTGTCGAAGAAACTCATAAGTCCTCCAAAGCGGATTTATCCTTCTGTTTAAATTCAATAAAGGGACATGACAAAAAAATATTCCACCGTTCCGCAAAATACGAGCATGCTCTTTCAAAACACCTTTTGGACCTTCCTCAAAATGTTCAATAACACCGAGTGACAAAATAAAATCGTAATAGTTTGATTTAACAGGAATATTTCTGAGGTCACATTGAAAGAGATGAGGGTTCTTACAACTTTCTTTTGCAATTTGAAGCGCTATACTAGAAAAATCGGTGCCGTCAACGTTAATACCGAGTTCTCCAATTCCTTTAATCCATTGACCTCTTCCACAGCCAGCTTCCAGTATTTTTTGAGGCTTATAATGTGAAAGAAGTCGTTCTAATTCTCCAAAATATTCCTCTTTCCTAATTCTCTTAAGCGATATATCTGCGGTATCTCGATTCCAAACAGAATCCCAGTAGTTCTGTTCTTCTACATGCATTTGTCCTGTTCTTTTTGAGACAAGCACTTTTCTCAATTTTTTATAACCTCCCAAAAACTACTAAGGGCCTTATTCCACAATCCCCATCTCTTATCTCTGATTTGGCAATAATTCTGCAATTCCATTTTGATTGCATCTGTTCCAGCTTATCTTTAAGTGTCGTAAAAGTATCTCCATCGTGCCCTTCAAACACCAGTACTTTCCAGGGTAGGCTTACGAGATCCCTCATGAATCCGAAATGTTTCCAAACAGCCAAATAAAAGACAACCGATTCACCAAGCAATGATGCAAACCTCTCGGGAATGTCCTTTGAGAGCGGATATGATTCTGAAAGCACAGCAGGGAAAAAGCTGACCCGAGTATTTCCGAGCAACGTATTGAGACGCCCTGCTTGATGAACGACATTGGGTTTATCCCACCCCAGTCCCCAGAGAGCGCCCTCTGCCAGAGCACTGCCTAATATCATTCCGGCATTGCACCCTACATCGAGCACAAGCCGGTTCGATACCACGATTTCTTTCTCTTTGAGAAGCTTATTAATTGTCGCCCATCGTTTATCAATGTCTCTTTTTCCAATATTTGTTGATCCAGGTATTGATTGGTAAAGATATTTATTAGTTCTAATCAATCTCGTGTCACCGAAGTGAAAATCCTTTTTTGTTACGGACAAAAACTCATTTATCATCCGTTTTTTGTTACGGACCACGAATTGCTGAAAGTCAACATAGAGTAATTTGCCGGTTGAATCCTGTTTGATCAGGTTTCGATTGCAATCTGGTGGACTAAAATCCTTAAAATTAAGCTCTTCAGGCGGCACGAGAGCAACCGTTCCATCGTTCACAAAGGTTTTCAGCCTTTTGATAAATTCCGCATGATCGTCGGGAGTAGGTTCCTTCCCGCTCACATGTTGTACGACGAAACATGTCAGTTTGGCCGTGTCGGTGCGTATTTCTGCAACATCATACAGTGAAGGCCCGAACCCAAACAGGGCCAATACATTTGCTGCATTGATCTGATCTTTTATGTTCCCTGTCATAACACGGCGGATATAGCAATCTCCTTGGCTGACGTAATTACCGCGACCGACATAGCGAGAATTTTCGGGTGACTGGAAATCTTTCAATATTTTAAAGCCTGCGTCATCCGGATAAAACCGAACCATTTCCCATAGTAAAGACTGAAGTCCCTTCTGAGGGGGAAGATAGATTGTATTCCCGCCTTCTTCAAAACGGAGATTTTCCTTTAATAAAAAGTTCTTTAAGCCATCAGCATTATTAAACTGTGCTCCCTTAATTCTCCACAACAGCGGAGCTTGTGAGACCGGAACAGAAGTCTTTCCCTTAAGGCGCCTGAACAGAAGGACGATTAAGGAATTCTGTAATACGTAGAAGAACATTTGTATCTCGAAGAATATTCTGCGCAGAACACGTGACAGGTAGTTTCTTCTGAGAAATACAAAGATAGGCGAATCCCAATGCTTATCAATAAAGTTCATGTCTTCTCCAATCCTGCAACTACTTGCTATATACGGTGTCCTCAACCTTTAACCTCCGAGTGAGAAACTCCAGAAACATCTTTGGGAAAAAAGAGGAGCACTTATTTATCAGAAACTCAGGAATTTCACCAAGCCAATCCAAAGGCAAAAGGGCAAAGGCCAAGAGGTACCCAGAAATGAATGAGGCCGTATGTGCTGTAAACAGAATTGTAACTGAAATATCATGTTTATCTCCAACAATAACGATAATACTTGATATTATTGCAATATAGCCACCAATGAGAATGCCCGGGAATTGGGCTCGCAACACTTCAAACCAGGTGCCGTTTATAATCTTTACGCTTAATTGCATCATAAGAAGGTACATTATGAATACCGCGCAAGACACTGCAGTGGCTACTCCTTCGATGCCATATTTAATGCCTGCCAGAGAGCCTGTGATAACCAGCAATGCGTAGATGAAATGTCTCGCCATTTGTGCATAAACAAGCCCATTCGCTCGGGCAAGGGCATCGCCCAATGTGTAAATCGATCCGAATGCGCCACAAATACAGAGTATTTTTAGGCTGGATACTGACCCCATCCAGGCAGTTCCATACAAAAAGGGAATAAGTTCGGATGCAATAATGAAAAGCCAGATCATCATCGGAAACGTTACAAATGAGACAATCGAAATTGACAGATAAAATCCTTTTTTAAGTTTAGGTTTATTGTTTTGCACTAATGCATATACCGGGAATAACACTGAAGAAATCAAAGATGCAAAATAACTTGAGGGAATTGTAACAAGCTGGAAAGCTCGGGAATATAATCCCAGAGCTTCAGGCTGGAGAATTTTTCCTATTACAAAATAATCGCCGTTTCGAGCTCCATAATTTGCAAATCTTGCTAAACTCATGCCAATTCCAAAATGCATCAGTTCTTTAACTATTCTTTTTTCTAATAAAAAACCTATAGGATGAGGGGCTATAATAATAAGTGCCAAATTTCTGATCAATATGTATATTAAAATTCCAAAAACAAGAGCCCAAACACCATATCCCATCATAGCCAATCCTACACTTATAATGCCTTGACCGACTAAGTACGAAAATAATTCTATCCAGAAAAGTATTCTAAAATTTATTTTTTTCTCAAGCAATGCACCAGCTACTGAACCAAAACCAGATATAAAAAAAGTCAACGAGATCACTCTTAAGACAGAAGTCTCAGTGTCTTTTGTAAAAATTGGAGCAATCATCCATAGGGTTATAGTAGCAAGTGTACCCATAAGCAAAGATAGTATGAAAGCAACCTTAATATGCTCCACGGTCAAATTTTGTCTTTGTACAATAGCTGGTGCTATACCAGCCTGTGCATAGATTGTAATTAAACCCACAAATATCATCGTATATCCAAAAATACCGAAATCTTTCGGAGGTAAAAGTCGTGCAAGAATAATTCCAAATACAAACTGCATTATTACAATAGAAGCGGTGGAATAAAATTTCCATTGTGCTCCCCTTACTGCCAAGGATGCGATATCTGCAGTATTGTTCCCTTTCAAATTGTCGGGAAAGTTGGAGACATCCATAAAATTATAAAATTTGGTTTGTCTGGTTTCTTGGGTTTGTCTGCTTTGGTTGGAGAAGCGCAAAGCGCATGGAGCAGTACGGTATTATCCTCGCTCTTTGCTCCTCAAACCTCGAATCTTATTCCTTACGGTTCACAGTTTACGGTTACCGTTTTTCGGGTAGGCTCCGCCCGCTCAGGTTTGGAGAAACCTTCAGAGGTAGTGCATAAAGTTTTTTTAGACAGCGTCAACAATTTTCTTAAGTCCCGCCTTGCGGGACGTGGCCCGGAACGTTACGCTACCGCTAACAGGACTGCGGGCACGGTAACCCGGATCTGGGCATTTAAAAGATTCAGCAGTAAACAGACCCTCTCCTTATCCGACTCCCAATGGTCAAACAGAGCATAGCGGTCCTTGAAGGGACCGGAGGTAATCAAAACCAGATCATGCTTCTGGTACCTCCCCCACCGCGCCGGGCGGATTAGGCCGTCATTGTCGGTTAATGACTTAATGGACAAAATCAGTTCATCCGCCATGGGCTGGGGAGCGTTATTTTCCCAGAGCACCTTTTTTACTCCCCTAGTCCAAAAAATCTGAGGGAGGTTTTTTCTTTCGCATTCGGCAAAAAGATAATTGGGAAAAAGGGACTTGGTCTTTTTAATTTTTTTAAATCCGTTATAGGTGTAGGTCTCAATTTTCGGTAGGTAGGTCTCGATCCCCTTATGCTTAAGATGCATGGTCACGGTTTCTTCCTGGCCGGTTTTAGTGTTGACGACAAACCAAGGGGGTTTTATAGTTGCGTGTTCGGATTGAAAAGCTTTGAGGTTCATGGGCAATTTTCCATGTGAAACGTGAATCGTAAAACGTGAATAGTGAAACGTGAATAGTGAAAAATCATTTCTTCAATGACTTAATAAGACCGCTTAACATCCTATCCACATTTTGCATAATCTCCGATGATTCTTTGCTTTGATCATCACTGAGATAGCCTAATCGGATTGCAATTTCCAGATGCGTATCAAGTTCACTAAGGGAGCCTTGTGACATATGAAGAAATTGGATAAATTCTTTTTTCGTCTGCCGGGCTGCACCTTCTGCTATGTTCGAGGGTACTGATATTGCAGCCCTTCTCATTTGGTTCGTTAAACTGTAATCTTCATTTTTGGGAAAAGTTTTTGTTAGGGCATATATCTGCTGCACTAAATCGACCGCTTTTTTCCATAAATCTAATTTTTTATGAGGTTTGTTTAACATTTTACGATTTACTTTTTACTATTCACGGCATTTATATACTTTCTAATAGCGTTATTGTTCGGATCGAGCATCAGGGCGCGAGAAAATTCAGTTTCCGGATCACACGACTTTGACAGCGGAATCGGATGAAGAGAGAAATCTGAAAACCGCTTTAATTCACTGAGAGTCCATCCCCTATAAAAATGATAACCGGCATTGGCTGGAGACATCTTGATCGCATCCGAATATGATTGTAAAGCCTTAAGTCCAAAGAACCGGATATTTTCTTCAGCGTCAATGACCCAATGGTCTTCTTGTAAGTTCCAGGCACCCTGTTTCCAGGCTTCGCTCATCTTTCGGGCATAATAATTACCCAGCTCATAACGGTACCGGGCATTACCCGAATCAAAAAAGATTGCTCTCTTAAGGGGACCTGGATTTGCTCTGTCAATAAGGTTCCCCAGCCTTGGTGCGTGGCTGAGGGATTGGGAGTTCATAAAAAACCGATACGCCAGATAATCTTTCATTACTAAGGTAAGCATAAACACCACTATGAGCGCTTTTATAATGATCAGTGGTTTTTTTATTTTGGAGGAGAGAAAGGTTCTCCGTACCGGAAGGGGAGAAAATTCTTCTTCTCTTTTTTTAAGATTAAACGCAACCACACTGAGTCCCAGAATCACAAAAAGGAGAAAGGCGTTGGCAGGGATGTGAAGGTTAAACTCCACCACCGAATGGCAAAGGATAGCCAGAGCGCCAGTGCAGCCACCGAGGGTTATACCTATCACAAAAGGGTCCCGCCGGTCTTTCCATTTTTTCATTATTGAAAAGAGTAAAATAAATATCCCGCCAAAGAAAAGGATAAAGCCGACCCAGCCGGTATCCGCAAGCAGCTCTAAGTAATCATTGTGGGCATGCTCCCAGAATGTGGAGGAGGTAAGGGTGCTATACTTAGGATAAAGGTTCTGAAAATTACCCAGCCCAATCCCAAAAAAAGGAAAGTCACTCGATAGTTGAACTGTATCTCTCCAGACCTGGAGCCTTTCCCCGGAGGCGGTCGCCGGATTGGCGAGAGTAGCGAATTTCGTGATCACCGGGCCGATGCCCAACCACAAAACGCAAATGAAAATCAACCCGCTGATAAGCAGTATTATTTTTCTTTTTCCCTTTTGGGACTTTTTCAATCCGAGCAGCAGGAAAAACAAACCTAAGGAAAAAGTAAGGGAAAGGATTCCGCCCCGCGAGGCTGAGATAAAGAGCCCTGATGCCATAAGGACGATAATAAAGATGAGAAGGATATTTTTCGCAAGCCAGGATTCGAGCATTGAAAGCCGCTGTTTCCAGTCTTTGGCCATGGGAATAATACCCGGCTTCTCGCGGCTCACCAGAAACCCAAGTGCGAGGAGGATCACTAACTCCAGGTAACCGGCCAAGTGATTGGCATTGATAAAAGGGCCGCCGTAACTTCCGATCTTGTATTGTGACTGCCAAAAGCCATAAATTTTACCTGATTTGCTGAGCATCTGGCAGAGAGACAGAAAAGCGACACCCGTGCCCGTGAAAATAATGGTCAACACCATTTTTCGTATCTGACGGGCGTTGGTCATGGTCGTGATGATGAGAAAAAATACGGCGATGTAGACAAAGAATTTGAGAAATTCGGTTTTGGTGGCATGCCCATAAATGGTCAGAGGACGTGAATCAAGGTGTGAAGAGATAGGTTCAGAAGACGATGAACGAGGGGTAAGGTCCAGAGACAGGAAGTCAGGTGGAGGGAAAAAGGAGGCAGGGAGCAAGGACCTGGGGTGTGAAGTGTTGAGGAGGGCTTCAAAATCCTGGCTTCTTACACCTGCCTCCTTTTCCGTTGCGTCCGGTTTTTTATCATACCCCGCAAGGGTTTGTTGATAAAGAGCGTAGGTATTAGGTGAAAGGTGTTTTATTACTGTCGCAGGTAAAGGAACCATCTGAAAAATGATTAAGCCTAAGAATAAGAGAAAAAGTGAAAAGTGAAAAGTGAAAAGTGTACTGTTAAGGGTAAAGGGTGAAGGGTGCTGGTTAACATCTAACTTTTTACTTTTTGCGTTTGACGCCGGGCGCAGGGAGCGGGGAATAGGGCGGGAGAAAAGAAAAGTCAAGAGAAGAAGAAGGACAATCACTTCCATGATGGTATACGCCCAGATATGGACTGAGCCAAAGGCAAGCGGGGTAAAGATGATCAGGAAAATGAGACCAAACTCAATGATTGTGTCGGGTTTAATTTTCATCTAAAACTTCCCGTACCTTCCGTGCCAGTTTCTCAACCGTAAAGGGTTTTTGAATAAGGTTTACCCTTTTGTCCAATATCCCATGATAAGTAATCGCATTCTCCGTATATCCGGTCATGTACAGCACTTTAAAATCTTCCCGTACCTGCTTGAGCCGCTCGATAAACTCTGCACCACTCATGTGCGGCATTACCACATCAGTTAAAAATAAATGAATCGGTTCTTTGTATTGTTCGCAGACTAACAGTGCCTCTCCCCCTTCCGGTGCCTCCAGGACCATATATCCTTGATTTTTTAAAATAACTACCGCTAATTTCCGCACCATATCATCATCCTCTACCACCAGGATGGTCTCTTCACCCCGGGGAACCTCTTTGTCTGCTTCTTTCTTCGCTAATTCCTCACCCGGTTCAAATACCCGGGGAAAATAAATTTTAAAGGTTGTCCCGTGGCCTACTTCAGTGTAAACCAAAATATCCCCCCCGCTCTGCTTCACAATCCCGTAAACCGTTGATAATCCCAATCCGGTCCCTTTCCCCTTCTCCTTGGTGGTAAAAAAGGGATCAAAGATCTGCTCCTTTACTTGCTTGGTCATCCCTTCCCCGGTATCACTTACCGAAAGCAGCACATACGCACCAGGCATTACCCCCATGTGGGTACAGGTATACCCCTCATCTAATTCTACATTAGTAGTCTCAATAGTGAGTTTTCCTCCCTGGGGCATGGCATCTTTGGCATTGACCGCAAGGTTTACGATTACCTGTTCCATCTGCCCCGGATCTACCTTAACCATTCCCAGGTCATCAGCTAATATACTCGCAAGTTCAAGGTCTTCTCCGATAATCCGTTGTAACATCTTCTCCAGATTACTGACAATGGTATTCAGATTAAGAACCTTTATGTCTAATATCTGCCGGCGGCTAAAGGCTAAAAGCTGACGGGTCAGGTTGGCCGCCCGGTCGGCTGCTTGCTCGATATCTTGTAGTTTTTCCTTCAAAGGGTCACCCTCCCGCAGTCCCCCGAGAGCGAGCTGGCTTTGAATGCTGATCACGGTAAGGAGATTATTAAAATCATGGGCAATTCCCCCGGCTAAACGGCCAATCGATTCCATCTTCTGCGATTGCCGAAGTTGGGACTGGAGAGAAAGCGCTTGCTCCTCTGCCTGCTTGCGCTCGGTGATATCCTGACAGCTGCTTATGGTTGCCTGTTTTCCTTGGTGCCGAATAGACCCGACCGACTCTAAAACCCACTTAATTTCTCCGTTTTTGTTGGTTATTCTGTATTCGTATGGAACAATACGTTTTCCTTTAACCATTTGAATGGCATTATTTCTGACTGTTTCCCTGTCTTCAGGGAATACCAGGCTTAGTGCTTCCATACCTAATAATTCGTCTTCACGATAGCCGTTATCTTGCTGAAACTGTGGGTTGGTGTAGACGAATTTCCCTTTCTGGGCAATGTAAACCCCAACCGGTAAATTCGTCGCCAGACTTCTGAATAGCTCTTCCGCTTGTGTGCGTTCGGTGATGTCCTGAAGGCTGACCAGTGCCATAGATTGTTCCTTAATTACCAGTTTTTTTGCTGAAAGAAGAAATTTTGCCTCTCGCTCTTTTTCACCGTCAGAGAAAGACATACTTATCTCTTCCGAACTGTGGCTACTGCCAGTTTCGATTGTGTTTAGTATAGTGAGGCGCAATGCGCATTCTTTGCAGGAAGGTCCAAAACCACACCCTTCAGGGTTATCGAGGGCATGGACACAACGCAGTGCAACCCCACAGCGCATATTTACCATATTACCTACCGTCGTGCCCACAAACTGAGCCGTAAAAGCGTTTGTTTTTAGAATCTTCCAGTTTTCATCTACGAGTAACATGATAAGTGGTGCATTATCGTAGATTGATGCCAGTTCTTCCTCACGGTCTCTGACTTCCTTCTCTGCCCGTTTGCGTTGTTCATCTAATTCAATGCTATAGAAGGCAAAAGCAATGTCTCCGGCAACCTCCTTAAACAAAGATTGCTCCTCTTTATCCTGGGCTACATCAGGAGAAGAAGAGACGGAGAGGACCCCATAGACTTTTCCTTCCTGTTCCAGCCGAACTGCCATCCCTACTTGATGAGGGTGTTTTTGAGGGTAGAGACAATGAGTACACGTCAAAAGCGGATCTGCGATGATTACCGGTTCTGATTGGTTGAGAGCCTCCTGAAAACACGGCAGAACCTCACCGTGCTTCAACTGGTTGAATAATGGCCCAAATTCCTCCCCTAAACCGGCCTCAGCCCCCGCCTGCAACGCTCCCGAATCATCGAGAAGAACAATCCAGGCACTCTGATAATAGCGCGACTCAATAAGCTCCTTACAAGTTTCCTTTATCAGCTTGTCCCGGTTTTTCTCTTTTACGATGAGTTGATTGACATTTCGAATGGCGAGAATCACTTTGTTAAGCTCTTTCAGCTTTTGAGTCCGTTCCGTTACTTTTTTTTCGAGTTGTTCGTTAAGCCTTTTTAGTTCCTGCTGGGTGTCCGCCAGTTCTTTATTTATCTGAATAAGGTCTCTATTTTTTTGGACCGCGTTTTCATAGGTTGAAAAAAGGAGGTCAATTATTTGCATTCGATCGGCAGTAATATTATATTTTTTCCCGGCAAAATAGACCTCGACGGCTAACTCGCCGATTTGGCCTTTACGCAGCTCCTGGTTAATAAGAATATACCGAAGGCGATTGAGAAGGTCTTTCTCCTCGTAAGGTTTGGTGATAAAATTACTGGCGCCGCATTCTAATCCTTTGATAACATCGTGGGGATCGGAAAGGGAAGTTAAAAGAACCACCGGGATATTCCTTAGGCTTTCATTGTGTTTAATATTTTTGCAGAGTTCAAAACCATTCATCCCCGGCATGAGAATGTCACTGACGATGATTGTTGGCTGATGATTTTTCAGAAGCGCAAGAGCCTCCTGCCCATTCTGAGAAACCAAAACCTGGTACTCGGCTTCTTCAAGCAAATGCTGCAACTGCAAGGCTTGGGTTGGACTGTCCTCTACGATTAAAATTGTAACCTGGTGAGATACCTTGTCTTGTTTCGAAGCCATTATTTCCTCCCCTCACATTGATAAATTGCAAAATTAAACATATTTCCTACCCGCCATGTGCAAAAGGAACTGAACGATTTGATCCGGTGACAAAACATGCGTTGCCGCATCAAGCTCTATCGCCTCTTTCGGCATACCGAATACTACTGAAGTCTCTTTATCTTGGGCAATAGTTACCGCGCCCTTTTCTTTCATCAATTTCAGACCTTCAGCCCCGTCCCTTCCCATGCCCGTAAGCAGAATGCCGATTGCTCCTTGCCCAAAGACTTTTGCTACTGATTTAAAAAGATATGAAACCAAGGGGGATAAACCATTTGGATTCTCGTTCCTTTTTAGTGCGATACGATTATCATGGTTTACCATGAGGTGATATCCGTCCGGGGCAACATAAGCGTGGCCCGGAAGAAGTAATTCTCCATCAGTGGCAAGGTGAACCGGAAAGCCGGAAGACTCTGACAACCACTGAACAAATCCGGCAATAAATCCTGAGGCAATGTGTTGAGCAATAAGTATAGGGACCGGGAACTTTTTCCCAAGTCCGGACAGAATGGTCTGAAGAACGATTGGCCCGCCGGTCGAAGCGCCAATGGAAACCACCTGGATTTTGTGAGGTGAAGCGGGAACTTTCAATGGGGGTGCAACAGGAACGGTCGCCTTTCTGACTTGAGGTAATCGTTTCACCACTTTGACTTCAGACATCAGTTTTACCGTTTGAATTAATTCTCTGGCGGTTTTTTCGTAAGCCGGGTGTCCAATACCTCTTGGTCGAGCGACAATAGCCACGGCTCCGGCCTCCACAGCTTTGAATGCCGTTGAAACCTCTTTTACTGTCGAACTGCCACTGACTATGACGATCGGTATTGGCTGGGTTTCCATAATTTTGCGGGTTGCCTCAAACCCGTTTAGTTTAGGCATGTGAATATCCATGGTGATAACATCAGGTTTATTGCTCTGGACAAATTCAAGCGCTTCTTCCCCGTTACTTGCAATTCCCACCACTTTTATTTCGGGGGCTGAACTGAAAATATGCTTCAGAAATTCCTGCACTACCGGTGAATCTTCGACAATTAAAACTTTGATCATTTGTTACTCCATAGTAAGGGGCCACGAGCGAGTTTCAAGAGGGAAGTGGCAAGTTTCAACTTGCAACTATCATATAAGTCTTTTAATAATTTCAAGTAAATTGCTCTGGTCAAAGCTGCTTTTTACAATATAGGCATTCGCGCCGACCTCGATGCCCCGTTCCCGGTCTTCCCGGGACTCAAGCGCGGTTACCAGCACAACCGGTATATCGGCAAGTTTTTTGTCACTGCGGATTTTTGTCGTCAAGTCAAAACCATTCATCCTCGGCATGTCCACATCGGAAACCACGAGATCAAATTCTTCGCTTTTAAGCCGGGTGAAGGCATCAATGCCATCAACGGCGGTGATAACAGCATAGCCCGCTGTTTCCAGGATATTTTTGAGCAGCATGCGGGCAGTGATGGAATCTTCAACCACCAGAAGTGATTGGCGCTTCGCTTTTTTTATCTTTGGAGGCGCAAGGGCTGGTTTCAATGACGCCGAACTCATCCGCACCGCGGATTTCATTAAATCAAGAGCATTGAGAATCGGGACAACGTTTCCCGTTCCCAGCACCGCGGCACCGGCAATATTACGCACCCGAGAGAGTTGCTTGCCGAGATTCTTTTGCAGCACTTCCTGTTCATTGATGATTTCGTCTACTCCGAAGGCAATCCTTTTCCCCCCCGAAGCAATAACTACTGCTGGCTGACTTTCGACAGGATCAGTTGATTTTTTTCGCCGGGTAAGTTCCAGCACTTCTTCAAGCCGGACCAGCGAAACCACCTGCCCATTAAGTTCGATTGTTTCCCGGTTTTCCACTGTCCTGATTTCGTCCTTACTAATTCTCACTACTCGTTCTACATTTGCCGTCGGCAGAACAAAGAGGTGTTCAGCTAATTGAATGATAACCCCTCGAAAGGTGGCGAGGGTAAGGGGAAGAGCAATTCGAAAAATTGTTTCGGAACCAGGGCTGGTTTCAAAGGAAATGGTGCCCCCTAAGTTTTCTACTTTTTCCCGCACGATGGAAAGGCCAAGGCCCCGGCCGGAGATATCCGTGATAATAGGACTGGTAGTAACCCCTGACTGGAAAATAAGCGGCAATACTTCGGAATCCCCCATCTTCTCCGCTTCGTCATTCGAAAGGAAACCGAGTCTGACTGCGGCAGCCTTTATGCGGGTGGTATCAATCCCGTTTCCGTCATCAGATACGACAATCTCCGCCCGACTGTTTTTTTGTTCAACTGCAATGGTAATCAACCCTTTCGGGGGCTTCTTATTTCGAACCCGTTCTTGTGGTTTTTCAATTCCGTGATCCATGCAGTTCCTGACTAAATGGATTAGCGGGTCTTTTATCAATTCTAAAATCCGCCGGTCGATTTCAACCTGCTCACCCCGAGTCACCAGGTCTGCTTCTTTGCCCTGTTCCCGGGAGAGGTCCCGGACAAGCTTAGGAAAAACTTCTAAGACTGATGAAAAAGGAAGTATCAGTACTTTTTTCATATCCTCCAGCAATCCATCTACCATCCTGCCGAGGGAATGATGGTCGCGCTGGGCAGACTTTAACAAGGTAGTCAATTTATTTTCCAATGACCTGAGGTAGCTATAATCCCGATCAAAAAAATCCAGCAGACTTAAAGACGAGGAAGAGTTTCTCCGCGTAGGAATCTGCTCGTCTTCCTTTCCCAATGTATGTCGGAACCTTTTGACCTCAGGATGCAGTTTCGCCCATTCTTTTTCTCGCATAGCGAAAGCGGATGTGACTTCCCGTAACTCGGCAACCCTTTGGCCAGCCGCTAATTTAGCGAAAAGTAATTCCTCTGCCTGAAGAAGGATTGCAGTCAATTTTGAAGCTGAAACCCTTATTGTCTCAGGTGTCATCGGCGCCGGTTTGCCTGCCTCAGCAGGAACTGCAGTTAATTCTTCAATAGACTTTGCCTCCTGACCACCGACCACCGACCACTGACCACCGACCTCTGATTCCTGCTCCTCGCTCCTCGTTCCTCGCTCCTCGCCCCTCGCTACAGCGGACGCCTTCCGAAGGCGTTCGATAATTTCAGTAAGACGGGATTGTTCTAAATCAGTCGTTCTATCCCCGATCCGGACGATACGTTTCTGCACACTGTCAACTGCCTGGTGGAGCACGTCAAACAATCGAGAGGAAAGAGCTATCTCCTTACGTTTAAGGGCCGCAAAAACATCTTCCAACGACTGACAGATTGCCTCAATCTCGGTCATATTGACTGACCGAGCCGCACCCTTCAGGCTGTGGGCTTCCCGAAAGACAGTCTCCGTGAGTTCTTTCTGTTTTTCTTCCTCTGATGTTTTTTCCAGTTGGATAAGGCCAAAAGAAAGGACTTTAATATGCTCGTGCGCTTCAATTTTAAAGGTAGCAAAAAGTTTTTTCAGAAAATGATTATTTTCTTTCTCCACGCTCTGGTTCCTATTACTTTTTATGCTTCTCTACCATTTCTATAAGTTTCTGCGCGAGGCGGTGCAAGTCCTGCGCTGAAGTTTCAGCCTGTCTTGTACTGGTAGCGCTTTCTGAGCTTGCCTGTTTTATGTTTTCCATTACGGAAGCTACTTGTTCCATTCCCACCAGTTGTTGTTGACTGGATGCGGCAATCTGGATGGCGGCCTGGGCGGCTTCGGCAATACTGTCCACCAGCATACTGATCGCCTCGCCGGCTTCGGTAGCTTGTTTTACTGTGGCCTCGGCGGTTTTACTTCCCTTTTCCGTTACCAGCACTGCCGCACTGATCCCTTTTTGGATATCAGTCAGGATGGTGCGTACCTGAGTCGTTGCCTGTTTCGATTGTTCGGCAAGGCTCTTAACTTCCTGTGCTACCACTGCAAATCCCTTCCCCTGCTCGCCGGCTTTAGCCGCTTCTATGGAGGAATTGACGGCTAATAAATTGGACTGCTCGGCAATATCATTAACCGTATTAATAATTTCACCAATCGCCTGACTTTGTTCGCTGAGTTTCACAATGCTTTCGGCAATGGAATCTATCTGCTCCCGAACCTGATGTATCCCGGCAATAGATTCATCGACCGATTTTTTACCTTTCTGTCCTGCCTGGACAGGTCCTTGGGCGGTATCGGAGACATACCGGGCTTTTTGACTGGAAACCTGTGCAGTCTGTTTCACCTCCTCCACCGTTGTGGTGGTCTCAGCCACAGCAGTAGCAGTCTCAGCGCTTCCAGAGGCAACCTGGGTGGTGGTAGCCAGAATTTCGGCGGAGGCCGACGATAATTGAAGACTGGCGTCGCGTAACTGCCGGCTGATGGTCCGGGTTAACAGGGTACCGATTCCCAAACCTACAACAATTGCAAGAATTGAGACAGTTATCATCATCCAAGTAAGCCAGTTTATTTTGGTGGCCAGGGCAGCACGTGCTTCTGACACTATTTTCATTTCTTGTGCCCGAAAGGACTCAGCTTTTTCCAAAAGTTTATCCGTAAGCGGGCGGCCTTTTTCTTCTGCTAGTATGAGCGCCTCAGCCTTCTTACCTTTTTGGACCAAATTAATGGCTTCTTGCTGGACCTGGTTATAGTGCACATTAAGATTCCTAATCTCGTTCAAAATTTCTGCCCCCTCCTTGGTGAGAACAATTTTTTGGGCCTTCTCAAGCATAGTATCGAAGGTTTCAAAATCTTTCTGTAGCTTATCCAGAAATTCCTCTTGCTTGTCGGGATAAAGAAGGAACCCGCGAAAGTGGGCAGTTTGGTTTCTCACCTTAAACCTGATTTCCTGCGCCGTATCAATCAATCGTTCGCTTACAGTCAGAAAGTGCTCGTACGAATCCTCGGTACTCTTAAGGGAATAAAATCCTACCCCGGTTACCAATACGAGCATCACCAATACGACTAAATATCCGCTAATAATTTTTCTTCCGATCGTCATTTCATCCCTCCTTTTTTCCTATAACATGCTTTTTCTTTATTAACCGCTTTTGAGCCTTACCATAACCTGCATGACAAAAAAAGTGGTCAGTGGCCAGTATTCAGGGTACCTACTCGACAACAATACTTTTGTCGGATAAAAGTTTTTCAGCATCCAGAATCACCATCTGCTCCCGGGCAACACCTTTGAGATATTTTTCTCGAATACCTGTCAAGGTTGGCAGTGATGGCTGGATCTCCTTAACCGGGATTAGACGGACACCGATAATAACATCTGCCAGAATGCCGAACTCCATTTGTTCATCCTGAATAATAATGACCTTGTTAAGGTCAGTCAGCCCCCTTTCGGGAAGGTCGAAGAACTTTTTCAAATCCAGCACTGATAGAATTTGTCCCCGGATGTTGATAATCCCGAGAACAAAAGGGGGGGTACCGGGCAAGGGAGTAATTTCATGTAAGGGATAAACCTCCCGGACAAAGGAAGACTCGATCCCATATATTTCATAGGAGAGAAGAAACTCTACTACCTCAAGGTCGCCCCGGCTACCCTCTCCTCTCTCCGGTTCCCGGGCTAAGGTTTTGGCCCTCTCTTTAAGAATCGTTCTCTTTCTCTCCGGGGTCAGACTCAATCCTTGTTCCAGGAAGGTTTGAGTGTTTTCCAGGCGATGAAGGAGATCATTCCAATTAATGGTTGTCGATACCTGCGGTTGGGATTCTGTCTTTTTGTCTTTCATCGCACGTGATCCTCTTGGGGTCGGGGGCCAGTGGTTAGTGGCCACGCGATCCCGGTTATGATTTCCCTAAGCCTGCCGGCAGTTATCCCTTCCGATTCCGGCAGGATTTCTTTTTGCTCATACGTCTTGAGGAGGGATAAAGCATTATTAAAATGTTTACCTGAAGCTTTAAACTTTCCCTGCTGCAAGGCCATGTTGCCCAAGGCAAAATGGGCAAGCACAAAGTCCTGGTCAAGATAAAGCGCTCGTTTTAAAGATCTAATTGCCTCCTCGATTGCGCCCTGTTCCTGAAGGATGGTCGCTTTGAGATAATACAAACCCGGATTGAGCGTGTCCGCAGTATTAGCTTTTTCGCACCACTCCAGCGCTTCCTTGATTAAGCCCTGGTCGGCATAGGCCCGGACTAAAAGAGAGTACACTTTGGGAACATCCTGGAGAAGAGGCAGGCATTCCAGAAGCTTCTTTATCGCTTCGGAATACCGGCCTTGCTGATAAAGAGCCCGGCCTTCTTCATATAAGGTTATTTCTGGCTTTGTCCCAGCAATCGTTTTAACTTTTAAGGGAAGGGGCTTGCTGTCTTCCTGTGTTAAAGGGGGGGCGTACGGTGTCGCTAACAATGGTTGAACCACAAAATCACGTGGGGGGATGAAAGAGGCTGTCATTTCCTCGGTTACCGGCTTAAAGAGACTTGTCACTGTCTCTGGCAATCGGTTAATGTCTTTCTTATAGATAGTTACCCCGGGAAAGTTGATAGTTACAAACTGGGAATAAAGTGCAGACGAAGCGTCAGAGGGACTAGTCAGAAGGCATCCCCCATCAACCAGAGAATGATAAAGATTTTTGATGACCTTTGCTGACTGCTCAGGGGTAAAATACATGAGCACGTTTCGGCAAAAGATAATGTCCATACCATTCGTGCTGTTTACGAGGGACGGATAAACGTCTTCTGCCAAATTGAGATAAGAAAAGGTCACCAGTTTCTTAAGGTGAGGAAGAATCGCATAATGTCTGTCCTTACATATAAAACAGGACTCTTTGATTTTCGGGGGCGTACTACGAAACGACCACTCTTTATACTCAGCGTGCGTTGCCTTCTTTAAAAAATGGGGATTGATATCAGTAGCTAAAATTGTAATATTCCACTCAGTGAGGTCAGGAATCAGTTTGGCGATGGAAATAGCGATGGAGTGAGGTTCTTCGCCGGTGCAACATCCTGCGCTCCAAATGCGAAGGCGTTGGTCAGTTCCCCGGCGCGCGTTAATGAATGCGGGAAGGATATGCTTTTCAAGAGCTTCGAAACTCTTTTGCTCTCTGAAGAAAAACGTCTCCCCAACCGTAAGATGGCTTGCTAAAATTTCAATTTGCTGTTTGGTGATTGTTGATGAGAGCAGCCATTGAACACACTGCTCGGAATCATTAAAAGCAAAGTCTCGCGCGGCATTGAGTATTCCCCGCTCAAGATCACACCAGCGCTCTTTTGGAAAATGAAGTCCCATAGTAGCGGCAACAAAGTCGCTTAGCCTGGCAAGAAGAATATCTGAAATAGTTGCAATCATTGATCAATTAATGCTTCATTTTTGACTTATTTTAACGCGTTATCCAACGTCTTTTCTTCTTCAAGCGAAAGAAACTGCTCGAGGTTGTGAATTAAAATAATGTCGCCTTCGATTTTTATTACCCCTTCAACATAGTCTATGGTGGGTAGAATTTCTTCTGCTGAAATAATTTCTTGCCCTGGGTGTTGAAGGATACCAATAACTGAATCCACAACCAGCGCAACCAGCCGCTTTGAAGTATTCGCAATAATAAATTGGTCACTTGGTTCGATTTCTTTTTCTGCCACGCAAAACCGTTTGCGGATATTTAAGACTGGGATAATCCGGCCCTGCATATTGATAATACCGAAAACAATCTCCGGCGCTTTGGGCAGAGGGGTTACATCAACTGCCCGCACAATTCTTTCCACCGTAAAAAGATGCAATCCAAATTGCCGATTTTCGAGGGAAAAAATGACCAAGTCTTTTAGCTCACTCATAAGATCACCAACCCCGGTTAGCATTGTTCGCTTCCAGGAAAACATTAATCCAGCTGAAAAGTTTTTCTTAAAAAATGGAATCCGCTGGATTGTCAAGATATTGACGAACAAAAGAAAAAACTATTTTGTTTTTAAGGATAACGATTATGTCCGCAATCCACTCGTTAGGCCAGGCGACTAATTGCTTACCCTTCAAATCCACAACCGCGTTAAGTTGATCATTCGCAACGTCACGGAGTTGCTTTTCCTGGTTTTTATAGTAAAAGTATCCTGATGCCCCGATGCCGATGGTCAAAGCAATAAAAAATAAAGAGAAGATACCAGGAAACCCACCGACCATCTCGTGGGCAGTTAAGCCGATATTCCCCATATCAAAATCATTAGGGCTACTTCCTTCTCCATAATTCAGCTGTAAAGCTTCTATTAATCCATTTTTAAATTGTTATGTGATGTCTACTTCTTTACCCTCAATGATTGCCTGGGGTATCCCCTTTACCATCAGTTCCGCTTTATCGCTGCCGATAAGGTCAGCTACTTCCGAGACTGCCCGCGAGAGAATCGGCGGTCTCAGGTCCCGGGAGTGGGCGTCGGTGGCGATAACATGCGCCAGGTTTTTCTTTATCAGGGTTCGGGTAAGTTTTTTAATTTCTTTTCCGAATTCACCGGTGATACTCATCGCGGTTACCTGGGAAAAAGCCCCGGCCTGAATGAATTCATGAAGGAGTTTGTGATTTCTCTGGATCATGGCAATTCTTTCCGGGTGGCTGAGGACGGGCACGATGTTTTTTTCGCGGAGCTTCCGGATAAGGGCTTTAACCTGAGGAAAAAGAAAATAATCGGATAACTCCAGGAGCACGTAACGGAAAGAGTTGCCTGGGTTCATAAAGTTTGTTGAGTTCACAGGGGCGGCAATATATACAGCAGTTCCTTGTTCTAATTGGTTAAGGATATCAGGCTCAAAAGCGTTATCCGCGCCGGGAAAAATCGTTAAAGTGTGAAGGGTAAGGCCTGAAGTGTCATGGGTGAGAATGGTATTGAGTTCGGCGACTTTGGATATGATGAGTTCTTTGGCCGGGGTGTACATCCCTTGTTTCACATGGGGGGTAGCCACGATGGTGTGAATGCCGTCATTCCGGGCGATGGCGCACATATCCAGGGTTTCTTGCCAGTCTTTTGCTCCATCATCAAGGTCAGGGAGAATATGAACATGCAGGTCGATCATAATAAGAGGTTCGAAGATAAAGGTTAAAGGTTTAAGGTTCGAGCTTCGCCTTTAGACTTCTGGCTCCTGACTCCTGGCTTTTTGTCACCCTCTTCACCATAAGAATGGTAATAGTAATGGTAATAGTAGCGGTAGTTAGAGTAATAGTAACTTTCTTTTTCAAAATTCACGTCATTTAAAACACATCCCAGGACTTTGCCCCCCACTTCAGAGAGTTGTTGGATACCCCTTTTGATCGGGGGCCTTGGGGTGGATGAGGCCCTGATCGTCACAACCACACCATCGGAAAAGGTTGCGAGGATGGCGGGGTCAGTGACCGAAAGGATGGGCGGAGAGTCAATGACAATGAGGTCGTACTGCGCCCGTGCCCGCTCGAGGAACTCTTTCATTTTTTTTGAATTTAAAAGCTCAGCCGGATTTGGGGGAAGAGCACCGGAGGTGATGACCTTAAGGCCGGGAATGTCCGTATTTTTGATCAATGATTCTCCTCCGGTGAGAAACGCGGATAAGCCTTTAGTTCGCTCCAAATCAAAAACCGTGTGAATTCTCGGCCTCCTCAGATCGGCATCTATTAAAAGCACGTTTTTCCCCATTGTGGCAAAGGTGATGGCAAGATTGGAAGCCAGGACGGTCTTGCCTTCGAGGGGAAGTACGGATGTTATCAAAAGAACCTTTTTTTCGATATCCGGAGAAGAAAACAGGAGATTGGTCCTGATAGTTCTAAAAGCCTCCGCAATAGTGGATTTGGGCTCAAGCTGGGTGATTATCTCCTTCTTCTTCGGGCCGGCTGAATTGGTAGAAAAGCTTCCCACGACTCCCAGGAGCGGTATTTTTAAATAGTGCTCCACCTCATCCGGAGTTTTAATGGTGTTATCCAGATATTCAAGGAAGAAAGCTAACCCGATGCCGAGGGTAAGGCCGACGATCAGAGCGAGAAGAATATTTTGGACTTTTTTTGGTTTAACCGGGGTCTCGGGCACGCGGGCGGGATCGACGATAACAATATTGGTTATGTTTAACCCTTCGGTAACCGTAGCTTCCTTGGCCCGCTTGAGCAAAGATTCAAACAAGGTGCGGGTGGTATCGGCTTCCCGTTTTAATACATCGTATTTAATCTGCTTCTGATTGAGGTTGAGGGCCTCTTTTTTCTTTACTTCCATGGCAGCGATGATGGCTTTTTCTTTGTCTGAGGCTAACCGGGATTCGGTTTCAATGCTCTGGGCGATTTTCCTTACCTCCTGGGCAATTTTCCCCCTTACCCCCTGCATTTCCGATGAGAGTCTGACCATAGTGGGGTGTTCCGAACCATATTTCTGGGAGAGCTTGGAGTACTCTCCGGAAAGGGCGATATAATTTGCCTGGAGCTCCTGGATTAAGGGGTTTCCCACGACCGCGGGTAAGGATTCCACCAATTCCGGCCGGCCTGAGAATTTTTGCAGCTCGGAGTAGAGTTGCATCTTTTCTATTTTTTCAGTCTGGGCTTTGGTTAACGCGGCATTTAAGTCATTGAGGCTTTGCAGGATAATGCCCTGCCGTTCGCCAAAATCAATATCAATCAAACCTTGTTTTTCCCGGTAGGCCTGCAGGGATTCTTCGCTGCGCTGAAGTTTCTTTTCTTCTTCTTTTATTCTCTGGTTGAGCCAGCCCACGGCTTCCTGGGAGGCGGAAAATTTTCTTTCGATGTTGCTCTCGATGTAAAGCTGAGCATGGGCATTGGCGATCTTAGCTGTCATTTGGGGGTCTTTTCCTTCGAAACTTACATTGACCAGGCGGCTTTGTCGTATCGGCTCCACGCTCAATCTGCTCAAGTAAGCCTTTATCAGGGAGTTGTTTTCTTTGTCTTCCTCCAACTGGGGATCGGTTTTTGCGTCAGCAGACGAGAAGAGGTTTTTAAGCCCTCCGACCATCGCATGGAAAACCGCTCCCAGGCTGAAGCCCTTTTTCAAACCGCCAAACTCCGGGTTTTCCTTTAAGATGAGAGATTTGATTACCTTCAAGGCCAGTGCTTTGCTTTTTAAAATCCCGTATTGGGTCTGGTAATAGTCCGCGTCAGTTTTGTTGACCCGAAGGACCTCCTCAATATCAACCACCTTGGGATTGTCGCTTTCAATCATAACCTGGGCGGTTGCCCGGAAAATGGGGGTCATGCGGAAAGACTCTATGGTCACGGTTACGACCACGATGAGCAGAACGGTCGCGATCAACCAGCGTCTCTTAAAAATAACTCTGAGGTAATCGCGTAAATGGATTTCTTCTTCAAAAAAATTCTCAGCCATAAATAAAGTCCAACGTTCTAAGGGTTAAATGGGTATAAGGGTTAAAAGAAGCTTTCCGGAACCATGACAATGTCTTCCGGTTCAATGGGGTCAGTCATGTTTACGTGAATCTCGGTTTTTTTTCCCTCTTTTTCCCGCACTACCTTGGTCCGGTTAACTGCCGCCTTTTCGGTTGCGCCTCCCGCGGTGGTGATCGCTTTCAGTATGGTGGTGCCTTTTTCGAGGTTGTATCTACCGGGGTTTTTTACCTGCCCGTAAACAAAAAAGTTTGCGGCTTTGGAAACATAAACCGTATCGTTGGGCTCAAGATAGATGTTTTGACTGGTATCACCGGCAAGCAGGTTTCGTAAATTTATCTTGATCACTTTATCTTCTTTTCCTGCCTGGTCCAGCGTGACCGGATTCCCTTTGATATTTTTCGGCCGGATAACAACTACTTCACTTCCGGCATCCTTGGTGGGGCCACCAGTCATGGTGAGGACTTCGATCAGAGTGGTTTTTCCGGTTAAGGGATAGGTGCCCGGCCCCTTTCCGCCGCCTCCGACTTCTCCAAGCACAAAGACCCGCTTGCTTTTATACTCTTTTACGGTGACGGAGACCTGGGGGTCGATGATGTATTTTCCTGAAAGGCGGTCCCGGATTTCTTTTTCCAGTTGTTCTATCGAGAGGCCGCCGGCCTTGACGGTGCCGATAAGCGGATAGGAAAAAGTCCCTTCCCGGGAAACATAGACATCACGGGTTAAGTCATCCTGGTCCCAAACCTGGATGGTCAACATGTCTTCCGGTCCGATTTCATATTCTTTTTCTTTTTGTTTCGGCTGGAAAGCAAGCGCCGGAGCTTTCTTCTGGAAAATATCACCGATGCCTTCTTCCTGGGGTTCATTGGCTGGGGTGGGTTTAACCATAGCCGCCGGATCATCAGTTTTGGGTATGGTCGGATAGGAACAAGCCGGGAGGAGCCACACGAAAAGCAAAAGGAAGAGAAGATAATTTGACAAAGGATTAAATATTTTTTTTAAGCTCATGGCAAAAACTTTCAATGAAAATATAGGACTCATCGTCACTCAGTTTTTTTACCTCCGTTAGATTTTTCCTCCCTAACCGGGTGAACCGGGGAACACAAAAGGAGGCTCAAGCCTCCCTGCTTTGGCAACCTTTTTGTCTTTTTCCAGATTTTGAAAAAACCAATCAGCCTCGGGTTAGAAAGTGAGGGAAAATGTCCCGTAAAACAAACTCTCCTGATAAGACTCTAAGGGTGCATTGGAGGCGTTATCCCCATACTGATAGCCTAACTTACAGGTCAGCCAGTCCTGGATCCGGTAAATTACGCTTGGCCCGGCAGTAACCCGGTCATCTTTCCTTCGGTAACCCAACAAACCGCGCTCCCGGTAGAAATTATTAAAATAGGATACCTCGGCCCTGCCCGTGATTTTATAAGTAAACCGATGGCTGTAAGCAAATGTTCCTCCGGAGGAGATGTAGTAGGTTCCGTATATGCCGGGAGCAAAACCAGGGACATGAGAGGTGGTTACGCTGGTTTCCAGGGGTTTCCTGAATCCCACCAGGGAAAAAGCATCATAGGAGGTAAGGTTATATGTCAGGTCACCTTCCATCGCAAACCCTGACCAGTCTTTAGAGGTACTGCCGGAAGCGTACTCCCTTTCGTACCAGCCGCCTTTGATCGTTCCGATGATTTTGGCGGTCGGCGCCCACATAAATCCCAGCCAGTACCGCTGGGAATCAAAATTCCGGTCTGTGTCGGATAATCCCCGGTCGTAGGCCTTGTAATGGGTAAATCCGTATTCAAAGAGCACTGAGGTTTTGGGTAAAAACCGGTAAAACAGGTCTACCCCCATGTCGTTTTCCATGAAGTTGTCCCATTTGGGATTAACCAAAGGATCAAAGGGGCTGAAGGTTTCGTTAAATTTCCGGTAAGTGTTTTTATAAAAACCGGCTACCTTGTACCGGTTGGCAAGCCGGTAACTTACATCAACGAACGCCCGGTTCTCAATATACTTCTTCCGAATATCAATCTCATTTTGAGGGGGGGTGGAGTTATACTGCCAGTTATCACCCCCCAGAATGTTGAGCCGGTTAAAATCCAGGTTGAGGATGGCGTTGGTAAATTGGTTAACGGTGTTGTATTGTCTATGGAACCGACTCGCCTCAATAATATCCGCGTGGTAATCCAGCTGGAGGAAATGGCGTTGAAGCGGAAGCTGGAGAACCATACCCGGGGAAGTGGTGTTAATTAACGCTCCCTCTTTATCGCCGGACTCTTGAAATATATTGTTGGTATACGCCTCGGTTACACTGAGACCTGGATGGATTTTGAGGGGGCCCACATGGATATTGCCCGGAAGGTTTTGTAATTTTGTAACCTCGGTTGAGGTCGGCATTTGATTCTGGGCGTGGCTTTTACCCGGAATAATGAAAAGGAATAAAAAAATAGCAAAAACGGCAATAACCGGCTCCCATATCCTCTTTTTAATCTTCATTCCTCTTTCTCCTTTTTTTAAGAACCTTAATAAATTACCCCAAAACCCTAAAGGGAGGCTCAAATAACCGTTTATTTACGATGCGGGGCTGGCCGGATCCCTCGGGGGAGGCGGCGGCAATGTTGGTGGTTCAGGTGGGATTAGCTCTAACTCCTTATTTAAAGAGGTAACGATAGTGTCAACCTCTTTACAGGTTAGAGAAAGAAGTCCTTTTTTACAGGCTTTTCGGGCTGCGCTTAATATTTCGTCGGCTACAACCGGGTTCATGGGATCGCCGGGCTTAAACCCATTCGCGGGCATTATTTCTACCTTGGTCAAGGCAGCAATAGCGGCATCTGCAGAGAGGTTTTTCCCCAGTCCTAATTTTCCCGCTAACAAAATGGCGTATTCGCCTTGGGTGATTGAAGATGCGGAAGCGAATTGAAACGCCGCAAGGAAAACAAGAAAAAGCGTGAATACAATTATTGCCATGACTGTTTTTTTCATTTCTCTCCTCCATTACATGATAGTAATTTCTAAGTATGGATTTTGTTTTTAACTAAAAAGTAAATTTAGAAGACATCTACTTCTTGGTTACAATTCATAAAACCATTCTAAGCAGGAGGGGCTTTCCATAGTCGATTCCCTTTATCTTGTAAGTGCCAAGTGGACTGCCAAATTCACGACACTGGGGATCGTTTAACTATGGCAGAATACACCCTCTCAAGCACCGTTTGAGGTTTATGCTTATCAAAATTGAGCTAATTGTGACGTATAATTAAAAAAGGCTGTAAAAAAAGTCATATCACCTCCGGCAAAGCCGGAGGCTTGATATATATGAACCGCTCAAAGCGGATTTTTAAACCATGAGCCACCCAAGGTGGCTTTATTCAAACAGTTTGAGTTGGTCGAGCCTTTTATCTTCTTGCTCTTGGTGTTTTATGTATTCTCTTATTTCTTCATCATTTTTTCCGCACGTTGACACAAAGTACCCTCGGGCCCAAAATTTTTCTCCCGTAAAATTCTTTCTGCGGTTCCCAAAATTCCTCGCTACATATATTGAGCTTTTCCCTTTTAAAAATCCTACCACTTGGGCCACTGCATACTTCGGAGGTATTGATAAAAGCATATGTACATGGTCAGACATAAGATGCCCTTCCCACACCTTGCTTTCTTTTTGTTGGACCAAATCTCTCAGCACCTCTCCCAAATATTTTCGCAATTCTCCGTACAATACTTTTCTGCGATATTTGGGTATCCAAACTATGTGGTACTTGCAATCCCATTTCGTATGTTTTAAACTCTGGAGCAGTTCCATTGAAAACCTCCTCTCGGTTAACTTTGAGCGGTTCACCGAATCTGGAGGTTTTCTTATATTCCCGCATATGTCAAACTCTGTGAGTCCCCCGGCAAAGCCGGGGGTTTACCCATGATTATTACACGTTTCAGATCATTTTTATTAATGTATTCTTTGACTACATCAGAATTAAAAGCATCATCGTTAAAATTTACGTGTACGCTGAGACTAATATCGCCAAATTTACTCTCAAATTTTTTGAATTCGTTTCGTAGATTTTCATATTTTGCAAAGATCTGCTTATAGGATTTAATAACACTGTCAGCCTTCTTTTTATAAGAAGACTTTTTGGTTGTGAGATTATTACGTTTGATTGCAATCTCGTTTAACTTTTGGTGTTCTTCTTTGATCGCATCGGTTTTTTCCAGAAGTTCGGACTGTAGTTGAACTTTAGCTAACAGCGGTGCTATCTCTGACTTGATTTCAACCAATTCGGCGTTATAAATTTTAAGCTTAGCATCTATAGCCATAACCAAGTTTGTTGTTGCGGTTTTCAAACCCGGTGTGAACGAATCAATCACTTCCATTTCAACTTTAAATTTGGCTTTTATGTCGGCATTATTAAGATATTCTTCGTATTCGTCTGCAGTAGATCGTAAATTATCAAGCTGAGAAACAAGGCTGTCATTTAGATTTTTGATAGTCTTTTTATCTTCTTCGAGATTTGAAATTTGAGTGTTAATTTCTTTCTCTTTTGTGATTAATCCTTCATACTTTTTCAGTTGCTCATCAGATAAGCCGGATCTGACCGTAATAATATCTGCTTGTTTCTGAAGCGTTTTAATATAACTTTCAATTCCTTTCACATCTCCAGTTTGCTTTAATTCCTCTTCTGTCTTCTTGATTTCTTCACGATCCGAAAATAATTCACCAATGGCAGTTGGGATTGATTTGGCTTCCATTTTTATTTCTCGGATAGTCTCCTCGTATTTTCCCTTTACCGTTTGGTCCTGAAGTATGACATTTAAAACAAAGTCGTTTAAGGCCTCACGACTTTTTATGTTTGCTTCTGAAAGAGTGTTGAGATACCTCTGTGGAATATAAAGAATTTTACGCTCTTTGAATTCCTCTTCTGTGGCGTCTTCTGGTATTCTCAATAACGTACGCTGTCCATCTTTCCAGGTCACCTCGAAGTTAAAATCAGTGAAAGTATCAAAATCATAATTAACAGGTACACCGCTACCAACAGTTCGGTTTTTTACTTCCTGCTGGTCAATGGTTTTCGCCATGTAATACAGTAAGAGCGATTTGCCCGTTGATTTGCCGCCAATGATGGTTGTCAGATTTTGATTAACTTCAATCGGCTAATCCAGAAGAACTTCTTGAAGCGCACGGCCACCGTTACCATGCTTCTCTGATTGTGCGCGCCGTAGTTGCTGATTTCCCGGGAGCAGGGGCAGAGCGTTGTCAACGGCACTTCCGCGCCCACGATGAGGTCGGCTTTTCTATTATGGGTCCCCCAGATGCGGCAGGTATATTCCATCAGGCTTTTTGCCCCGGTTACCGGGGCCTGCTTCTCAATAAAATAGGGGAAGGTGATCTCCATGTGGGCGGACTCGGAG
>Ga0172371_10001215_pt1 | contig 40705 bp, 38 predicted proteins | sample Lak12m_FD_114543 | JGI IMG/M metagenome (GOLD analysis project Ga0172371, IMG submission 114543) | Freshwater microbial communities from Kabuno Bay, South-Kivu, Congo - kab_022012_12m | ecosystem: Environmental > Aquatic > Freshwater > Lake | place: Democratic Republic of the Congo: South-Kivu... | reverse complement strand
GACTTTGATACTATATGGCGCGTGTCCGTGGAAACATGGTTACGCAGGCACGGCCTGGCAACCGTGCTGAAGAGTAAAAAGTGTAACCCTATTAATCATGAATTTTGGTCTCATTAATTCAAGACCGCGCACGAAAGAATAATGTGCTCATCACACCCAAGAACAGGACCAAGTGCTGTTGACAATTGATGCCATTTTCCTGACATGTTTGTCATAACTGCTGTCTGGCGGTCAGGAAGCCCGGTGGATCAGCCTGAAGTTGTGCAGGCAGGAAATGAAATCGGACGGTAGAGCTGCCCGGGCATGGATAGGAGCTCCGGTAACAGGATGGATAAACTGGATGGAGGATGCGTGGAGCATCTGGCGGGTGATGGATATGGTGCGTGCTGAAGCGGGGAGACGGGTCCCGTAATTCTTGTCGCCAAGCACAGGGTGGCCGATTGAAAGAAGGTGTTTCCTTATCTGGTGGGTGCGGCCTGTTTCGATTGATATCCTCAAGTGGCTTGCATAACGGTTGGCGGTTACCACCTGGAGATGCGAGACGGCGGGTTGTCCGTCAATCGGTGTTCTTATTGTTCTGGTTCTTGGTTCGACCTGCCCGGCAACTATTGCTTCGTATGTTTTCGTCACAGCATGCTGCTGGAACAGGGGGAGCATCTTCTCAAATGCAGCCTGGTTCTTTGCGAGGAGGAAACAGCCGGAGGTATCTTTGTCCAGGCGGTGCACGGCCAGCAGCTGGGGCAGGTGAATCTGTTTGCGCAGTTTTTCCTCAATGCTGTTGTTTCCGTTGGAAAGCATGCCAGGGATCTTGTTGACGACCAGGTAATCATTTTCTTCGAAAAGTATGCGGATTCTGCCGGTATTGGCTACGGCATCAGGGCTTTCCATGTCAGGAAGTTCCACGCGGTCGTTGGAGCGAAGGGAATGACGCGCCATCCATACGCGTTTGCGGTTCACGAAGACATTCCGGCTGTCGATGATCTGTTTGGCCTTGTTGCGTGAAAGTCCGAGTCGTCCGGCAAGAAGATCCTGCAGAAACACCCCGTTTTCACCGTTTCCCACTACCAGTCGCGTTGTCATAAGTCCATCCTTCGGGCAAGTCGTTCGATTTCCCTCTGATATGCATGATTTCGATTTCCAGGATGAATTGCAAGAACCTCTTTTACTCCAGCATGGTTTGTGATAGAACGTCACGTCTTTTGGAAACAAGAAGGAAACCTGCAACTGCAGGTGAGCGGGTAATTTTCAAAACGGGAAAGAGGGAATATGCAGGATGATATAAGCAATAAAAGCGAGGCGGAACTGGAGGCCTGGTTCCTGGGCGCGCTTCAGGCTGACGATCTGCCGCTGGTTCATATGTTTGCTGCTTTAGCGCAGATTGGCGCAGCCGGTAAAATCGAACAGGCGGACAGCTGGGCTGAGCTTCTGCATGAGCCGCTGAAGGCGAGGAAAGACGGGAGCGGAATGCTGCGGCTCATGAAAACCATCTGCACCTGGCGCGAAAGGGAGACGGGATTCAGGAAGATATGCAGGGATTCCCTTAAGGCAGTGTTTTCTGACCGTCGAGGAACCGGTTTTGTGTCCGCTTCGGGCTTCGACCAGGATCTTCCGGTCGGCGAATGCCTGCGACGGTTCGAGGTCCTCACTGAACTGAATCCCGGACGGTTCTGCTATGACAAAACATGGGGCTTTGGCGTGGTCCAGCGGCTGGATGATTTCTACCGGAAAATCGTCATCGATTTTGACCGGAAAAAGGGGCACCAGATGTCGTTTGCCTATGCCGGCGAGTCGCTGGAACTTCTCTCGAATGACCACATTCTCGTGGTAAAACACAGTGAGCCGGCACGGCTGGCGGAGCTGGTGGAGAATGATCCTGCCGAGGTGGTAAAGATGGTGTTGCGCAGTTACGGACCAATGAACGTGATTATCCTCAAGGAGATTCTTTCCCCCGGTATTGTAAAGGATGAGGTATGGAAGGGCTTCTGGGATGGAGCCAGGAAAGACCTGAAAGATGATCCGCTGGTTGATGTTCCGGCGAAGAGGAACGATCCTATCCGGTTAAGGGAAAAGCACAGGGCGTATGATGCAGACTGGTTTTCCGGGTTCAGGGCCGAGCGTGATATTGACAGGATACTTGAGCTGATCGCCGAGCTAGAGGATGCGGTTGACGACCCTTTGAGTACCGGGAAAGAATGGAAAGAAGTGCTGGTCGACCGTCTTGCTTTCGTCGAAAAGGGGTGCAGGGGTCATCGTTCCGATGTTGTTGCGCGCGTAGTTATGGCGGCCAGGCGATTCGGGCTGGATCGCGTCGAGGACGGTGGCATTGACGGTGCAGCGATCACCATGTCGCTTTTTGACCCTGAACATTTTATCAAGGCTCTTTCCAAGCTACCGGCACGTGACCTTGGCGGGTTCATCGCTCATATGTCCGAATGCTCTGTTGAGCAGACTGCTGATGTTATGCTTCTCCTTCTTCCAAGGATGGCGATGAATGTTTTGAGCGAGTGCATGAATTTCCTTTTGAAAGCAGGGAAGGAAAAAGAGTGTGCCGACTTATTCGGGTCGCGCCTCATGGATAGGACGGCGGGTTCAAATATGCTGTTATGGGTTTGCAGGAATACGGCCGCGACAGGCGGATGGCAGCTGGTGAACGATTCGGAATTGCTGGCTCAGGTTCTTGATGATCTCAAGAAGACGAAAAGCGGTGATGATCTGAAGGCCCAGAACCAGCTTGAGATCCTGCTTGGGCAGAAGGATTGGCTCGAAGGCTTTCTTGCGAAAATGAGTCCAGAGCAGCGCAGTGATTTTGTGGCCAAACTTAATGCTTCGCGTGCGCTTGATGATGTTTCCAAGAGGTCCCTTCTTGCGATGGTAATAAGGATATATCCCGAATTAACGAAGCTCCTCTCGAGCGAAAAAGAAGATAAGAGGGTGGCCAGGCGCGGCCGTTTGACTTCGTGGCGTTCGTACCGTGAGAGACAGGAGCAGTTCAAGGTGCTTATCGAGAAGTCGATTCCCGAGAACAGCCGTGAAATTGCCGTCGCGCGAAGTTACGGTGATCTCAGGGAAAACCATGAATACAAGACTGCCAAGGAAATGCAGGGCCTGCTTCTCAAAAGACAGTTTGAAATGGAGCGGGACCTTAAGGTTGTCCAGGGCACTGATTTCGGCGAGATGCCTGTAGGCCGGGGAGGCATGGGGACGAGTGTCGCCATCCAGCGGCCGGACGGCAGTATCCAGGAATTTGTCATACTTGGGGAATGGGACAGGGATGAGAAACTGGGCATTGTTTCCAGCGAAAGCAGGCTGGCCAAGCTTCTTAAGGGATGCAGGGAGGGTGACGAGGTGGTTCTGCCGGCCAGAAGGGGGGAGGCCGCGGAGGAAGCCTGCCGTATCACCAGGGTCGGCGGTCTTTCCGATGAGGTAAAGAAGTGGGTTCTGGGACGGGCTTAGGGCCTGTTCCGGGCGCCTGGAAACAACCGGAAAAAATATAGCCCGTGATGTTGACACGTTTAACAATGATATGCTAATTTCCGCCCTCTTTAATGAGTCGGGGTTTGGTATCGACGTATTAAATTGAACCACCAGAGGTGAGAAAATGGCTGGGAAAAAACATAAGAAGTCAGTGAAGAAAATTACGAAGGCCAGGAAGATCAGCGGGCCCGCTGCTGCAAGAGGGCTTAAGAAGAAGACCCCGCTTCGTAAATTAATTATCCGCAAGTCGGCAAAGAGCGATCCGGTTCAGGAGATGGAGAGGCCTATCGTTTTGCCGAAAGTTAAGCTGGCCCAGGTAACGAAAAAAGAATTTCGCGACACGCTTATGGGGTTGAGGGAGCGTCTTACAGGCCAGATCACGGCACTCAAGGGTGATTCTCTCCAGCGTTTTGATGCGGCCAATACTGAAGAAGACGGGACTGATGCCTTTGAGCGGCAGTTTGCGTTGAATCTCGTGAGCTCGGAGCAGGATGCCCTGTTTGAAATAGACGAAGCCTTAAGGCGCCTTGAAGATTCGACGTACGGTGTTTGCCAGCAGTGTGCGAAGATGATCGAGCCTTCGCGTCTCAAGGCCCTTCCTTTTGTAAAGATGTGCGTGAAGTGCCAGTCCGCGAACGAGAGGAATGGCAGGAAGGGTACACGTTTTGGCGAGACAGTAGCATATAACGCGGATGCCACTGAACAGGAAGAACCTTCTGACGCTGCGGATTCAGTCTGATCCCGGGTGTGATTGATGCTGATTTTATGCTTGAGCTTTTCTGCTGCTCTGCTGGATCAGGTCACAAAATATCTGATCGCGCCAAGATTAGTCTCCGGTCACATAAGTATAATTCCAGGTTTTTTTGACCTCCGCTATGTTCAGAACACAGGAGCCGCCTGCGGCATAATGCAGGGGTTCAACAACTGGCTTGTGGTTCTCTCGATCATAATGCTTCTGCTGATAATTTTCTTCCGCAAGTTAATCCTCCAGAATACTCTTATTCACCGTATTGCCGCCGGTCTGCTCATTGGCGGAATAATCGGCAACATGATTGATCGTATTAAATTCGGGTATGTAATCGACTTCCTGGATTTCTACTGGCGTGCTCACCACTTTCCTGCATTCAATGTGGCTGATTCGGCAATCTGCATGGGCGTGGGACTTTATATTCTTACTCAGATATTTGAATCCAGGAATGTCCCGGAGCATGAGGGCAGCAGCGGGGACAAGCCGGAAGAAGGCAGCCAGAAGCCGGAAGCTTAACCCGGTATGGTCAGGCTGCCGGTGCAGTCAAGGCTGTCATGTGACATCATTTTCCAGTAATTTTATTCAAGTTAAAGCGCGGGGAAGAAGCATGGCTGGATTATTCGGTTATTTTCTTGTCGGGCCTACGGCAACAGGCAAGAGCACGGTTGCCCAATGGATAGCCGAGCGGCACGGGTATGAAATACTTGCGGCCGACTCAATGCAGGTATACCGGGGAATTGACATTGGGACGGCCAAGCCCGACCGGACCGCAAGGGCAAGGGTGCGTCATCATGGCATTGATCTCGCCGGGCCTGAGGATCCGTTCAGCGTATGGTCTTACAGGAATTATGCGGTACCTTTACTGAAAGTGAATGCGGCCGCCGGCAGAAAAACCATTGTGGCTGGTGGAACCGGACTGTATGTCAAGAGCCTCACTGATGGTCTTGATCCTATTCCTAAGGGAGATGTATCTCTCCGTGAACACTGGAACAAGCTGTTTAAAGAAGAAGGCATAGAAGCCCTCCAGGACGCCCTTCGGAACAGGAGTGCGGCAGCCTACGAACAGATTTCCGACAGGAAGAATGCGAGACGGCTTATACGTGCCCTTGAGAAAACCGAGGCTGGGGTGACGGGGATCGAGGAAGGCTGGAAGAAGTCAAGGGTTGGCGCTCCTCTTACGGGGCTGGCCCTTCCTCTGGAGCAGCTGAAAATGCGGATTGAGTCGAGAGTTTCTGAGATGTATAATGCCGGGCTGGAAGAAGAAGTGAAGAAGTTTCTGGAAAGCGGTGTGGTGCTTTCGGAAACAGCGCGGCAGGCGATAGGATATGCTGAAGTGATCGATTTGCTGGACGGGCGGTGTTCGCGGGAAGACGCTATAGCCCGGACCGTGGTGAGGACACGACAACTGGCCAAAAGGCAGAGGACATGGTTCAAGCACCAGTTAAACGTGGAATGGATTGAAGTTACCACGGCCATGGATACGGAAACTATAGCGCAGAGAGTCCTGGAACACTGGAGGAAATATGGCCCGACAGAAATTGCAGAATGACAAAGCTAAGCCGGTTTGCGCAGCAGGAGGGGGGGATGCTTCCCCCGACTATGTAATTGAAGGAGCTGCTTACAGGGTTTGTGACATGCCGGCCAGGATGAGGCCCAGAGAGGAAATGGAGAGGCTGGGCTCGCAGCATGTTTCCGAAGATGTGCTCCTGGCGATCATTCTGCGGAGCGGAGTGCGGGGCGCGAATGTAGTTGATGTCGCCAGGCATTTGTTGACCCGGTATGGCTCGCTCACTGGAATTGCGTCGGTGTCGGTGAAAGAGCTGGCCAGTGAACGCGGTATGGGCATGGTAAAGGCCCAGGTCCTGCTGGCGGCGCTGGAGCTGGCCCGGCGGCTGGCCGAGGAACGTACTCCCCAGCGTTGCCGTATCCGGACACCTGAAGATGCTGCACAGCTTCTCAGGGATAAGGTGCGGACGCTGGATAACGAGATATTCTGGGTGATCCTCCTGGATTCCAAGAATTTCCTTAAGGGGGGTGTTATCGAGATAACCAGGGGCTTGCTTGATGCCAACCTGGTGCATCCCCGGGAGGTTTTCAGGGAAGCCATTCGAGGCGCAACGGCGGCGGTTGTCCTTGCTCATAATCATCCATCCGGTGATCCGACTCCATCAGCCGAAGATATCAGGATAACAAAACAGCTTGTTGAAGCAGGAAGAATTGTTGATATTAAGGTGCTCGATCATGTAATAGTGGGCAAGCGGACCGTGGGTGGGAACAGGGATTTCCTGAGCATGAGGGAAAGCGGAATTGTGGAGTTTGCGTGAGAAGATTTAAGGAGTGGCTTAGATGATACACAAGACGGCGATTGTTGATAAGGGTGCGGAGATAGGGAAGGATGTTTCGATCGGACCTTTCTCCTGTGTTGAAGGGAATGTGAGAATCGGTGATGGATGCGTTATTGGTTCGCACGTAACTATCATGCGTCATACTACGCTTGGATCAAAGTGCCATGTGCACGCCTGTGCGGTTCTTGGCGATGTGCCGCAGGACCTTGGTTTTGGCGGCGGTGAGTCATTTGTAAGAATAGGTTCAGGTTGTATCATCCGGGAAGGGGTTACCATTCACAGGGGGACCAAGCCGGGTACGGCTACGGAAATCGGGGATAACTGTTTCCTGATGGCTTATTCGCATTTTGCGCACAATGTAAAATTGGGAAACAATGTGATTGTTGCCAATTCTGCAATGCTTGGAGGTTATGTTGAAGTTGGAGACAGGGCATTTCTCAGCGGTAATGTTGGCGTGCATCAATTTTGCCGCGTTGGCCGGCTGACAATGGTTGGAGGAAACAGCGGGGTATCGAAAGACCTCCCGCCATTCTGCACGATCAGGTCTGTAACATTGAACGCGGTTGCCGGAATGAACATTGTCGGGATGAAGCGTGCAGGTTTTTCGCCTGAAGAACGCGCCCAGGTGAAGAAAGCATTCATGCTCCTGTATCGGTCAGGACTGAACGTCAAACAGGCGGTAGAAAAGGGACGGTCAGAATTCACTTCAGGTCCGGCGATGGAAATCTGGCAGTTTGTAGAGCAAACCAAGAGAGGCATTTGTGCCTGGGGAGGTTCTGAAGACGAGGCCGGTGGTCAGTGATCAAGGATGTGTGGTGCGACAGGCCGGGAAACAGGTATTGAGCTTGAAATAGTGATAAAGGTTGTGCAATTCTGCCAGTAGTTTTTCGGTGATGGTATAAGGAGTGGTTTATGGTCAGGTCATTTGTGTTCAATCAGACCCAGGGGAAGCTGATAAGCCAGGATATTTCGCTGGATCTACTCAATGTTGTGCTTCGTGACGAAGGGGTGCAGTTCTGGGTTGATGTCTGTGAGTCCTCCGATGAAGAGGCAAAGCAGATTCTTGATAATATTTTCCACTTCCATCCGCTGGCCATTGAGGACTGTCTTGCGCCAACGGACCGTTCCAAAGTTGATGAGTACGATACTTACGTTTTTATGGTGATTCATGCCGTTGACTACTCCAAGGAAACCGGCTCTTTTTCAACGCATGAGTTGAATGTTTTCATCGGCAAAGAATACCTGGTGACTTTTCACCGGGAGCCCCTGCGCTGCGTAAATTCGACCATTGACAGGATAATGAAGAATGCCCCTGCGGTGGCGAAGGCACCTGACCGGCTGACTTACACGCTTTTCGATTTCCTCCTTGAGGCCTATGATCCGGCACTTGAGGAGCTTTCTTCGGATATAGCCGAGCTCGAAGGGAAGGTGCTGGATCATCCGTCAGCCGATATTCTGGGGGAAGTCAGGCGCTTGAAGAGAGAAGTACAGAAACTTCATCAGATTGTCCGGCCCCAGCGTGACGTGATTGCCCGTTTTGCCCATGGTGAATTCAAGATTGTGCGCAGCCATATGCTGCCTTACTACCGTGATTTGAATGATCAGCTTGTAAGAATTGGCAGCCTTGCGGAGAATTACAGGGATTCAATTACGAACGTCATGCAGATGCATCTGAACTTCCAGCAAATGCAGATAAATAAAGTGATAAAGGTTCTTACTGTGCTGGCTACGCTTTCCGTGCCGATACTGGCTGTTACAAGTTACTATGGCATGAATATCAAGCATTGGCCGTCTTTGGACCACCATTCCGTCTTATTTTCTTATACCTGGGTATTTGGGCTCACTGGAGTAATGACACTGACTCTTTACTTGTTCCTTAAGCGAAAGGGCTGGTGGTGACAGAAGCCCACAGGCATGATGAGGGACAGAGCTCTCGCTCGCCTTCGCCAGGAAGCCCCATTCTCTAAACGGGTAGAATGGTCTTCCGCCGTAATTTCGACGAATGGCGAAACGGAGGAGCTGGCTACGGCGGAGTTCCGCACAGAAGACTCGCCCTTTGGGCGGGGAGCTTCACTTGCTTGTTTTCCCTGAATGACTTTTCCCTATGCAATGGGCAGGGGAGGCCTGGGTATCTTACGTCGGGGCCTGCGGATCCAGTTTTAGTCCGAGTTTTGCGGCCAGGTCGGGCTTATCCACTGCCTTGCTCATGGCTTCGTCCGAAGTGACAACCTTCTCTTTGACCAGTCGCATCAGTTCTTCGTTGAGCAGCTTGTTACCCCGGGCTTTGCCTGTCTGCATGGCGCTTAAGACCTGATGAGTTTTTCCTTCGCGTATGAGGTTCGCGATACCTGTGTCGGATACCATGATTTCCAGTGCGGCGACACGGCCGGATCCAATTTTGCGGCACAGCGTCTGGGCCACAACGCCTTTCAGGTTGTCTGCCAGTACTGCGCGGACCTGGTTTTGCTGTTCAGCCGGGAACATGTCGATTATGCGCGACACGGTGCTTATCGCGGTATTGGTGTGAAGTGTCCCGAACACCAGGTGGCCGGTGTTTGCCGTTTCCAGCGCCAGGGCGACTGTTTCAAGATCGCGCATTTCCCCGACAAGCACGATGTCCGGGTCCTCGCGCAGGACAGCCCTCAATGCACGTGTAAAGGAGGTGGAATGCGGGCCGATTTCCCTCTGGTTTACAAGGCATTTCTGGCTCACGTGGACGAACTCTATAGGGTCCTCCAGCGTTATTATGTGGGACATCCTGACCTTGTTGATATGGTCGATCATAGCCGCCAGGGTTGTTGATTTTCCGCTTCCGGTAGGCCCTGTGACGAGTATTAATCCTTTGGGGTAATCGCACAGTTGTCTCACTACTGGAGGCAGGCCGAGCTGATCGATTGTGAGTATCTTGTCGGGGATCTGGCGGAATACCGCGCCGACACCCTTGTTGTCGCGGAATAAATTCACGCGAAAACGAGCTATGCCGGGAATAGCATGGGCAAAGTCAGTGTCGTTATCGCTCTGGAACTGATTGCGGTTTCGTTCCGGCATGATCGGCTTTGCCAGTTCAAACACATCATTAGAACCTGTGATGGGTGCGTCCGAAATCTCCTTAATGTCTCCATCAATACGCCAGCGCGGTTTGTGTCCGGCGGAGAGATGAATGTCGGAGGCGCGTTCGGCGACCATCCGGCGCAGGAGCTTATTGAGTTTTTCCGCTTCCGGAGCCTCAGGCGGCGGCTGGATTTCCTGGGCCCCGGAAGTTGAGACCAGCTCAGGGGTTCCTGACGTCGACTGAAGCGTGGAATTGAAAGTTGCAGTATCAATGACGACAGGGCGGAGTTCCATGCCGGGCAGCTGTTCCTGTACCAGTGATATCACTTTGGGCGTAGGGTCTTCAACGAAGCCAAGCTGCATGATATTACCGTCAAGATTAAGGGGAAGGACGCGATATCTCTGGATAAAATCGATATGAAGCAGGTTTTGAATAGCCGGGTCGATTTTCAGCGTTTTCCTGTCGGCATGACCTACAGGTATGTTGCGGGACGCACCCTTCAATCTTTTTGCGAGCACGCGGCAGGCCACTAGTCCGAAAGAGGGCAGGCGTTTAAACATGTCCTTGAAAAACTGTTTATCGAATGTCAGCAGGGCGGCATCTTCACCGGCGACGACCGTAGCGGACCTGGGTTCGCCAAGGAGCACTCCGACTTCGCCGATCGTGTCGTAAGGTTTTACCCTTGCCACTTCGACCAGTTCATCCCTTGTTTCGTGTCGTGCCTTGATAATGACTTCGCCGGACACAACAACGGAAAAGCTGTCCGAAGGATCTCCCTGGCGCATGATTGTCTCGCCCGGGTCATACTGGATCATTTTTGAGCTTACTGCAATATCGTGCAGTTCTTTTTCGGAAAGATCCTGGAAGAATGAGCTTTGTCCCAGTTCCGTGACAATTGCGCTGACCATTTCCTTCTCAACAGGCATTACCTTCATAGGTATCTCCAGTATTTAAGGTTAATATTCCCAAAGAGCTATTTTAATTGTTCTGATTGCTGTTTCAAGGCATCTTCGATTGTTTTCTTCAGGATTTCCGGAATGAAAGGTTTTGAAAGGCATTCAAATGCTCCAAGTTCCCTAGCCTGCCTGAATATTTTTTCCGATCCAAAGCCGGTTATTAGAATAACCGGCATGGCCGGCCGTGACGTCCGGGCCATACCCAGCAGTTCCAGGCCGTTTATCGGCGTCATGCGGATATCAGTGACCGTGATATCCAGTTTGGTGTCGGATTTGAGTATTTCAGAGGCTTTAATGCAGTCGGAGACAGCGATGACGTTCCAGCCGAAGGTTTCGAGAAAATAGGTCAGGGATGAGAGGATAATGTTTTCGTCATCCACAAGTAGTATTGTTGTCATCACGTTTTCTTTCCGCAGCCGGGAAAATGCCGATATCGATGCTTTTAAATTGTGCCCTATATAATGGCATTCCAGGCTCATGTCAATGAGGAATGGGGTGGTTTACCGCAGGGTGGAATGTTGTAACGGGGAATGGTTTACAGTTCGACCTGCAGGCCCAGTTCGATAACGCGGTTTGGAGGGAGGCGGAAGAATCCTGTAGCGTCAAACGCGTTGTGCGACAGAAACGCAAAGAGCTTTTTACGCCATCTCATCATTTTGGATTTTCCGCTGATAAGCAGGGTTTCCCGGCCGAGGAAGTAAGTGGTTTTCATTGGTTCAAACCGTATGTTTCCCAGTTCAATGTTCATAAGGGCTTCAGGGATGTCAGGGTCCTCGCTGAATCCGTACTTCAGCTTAATACGATACATACCCAGTCCGATTTCATTGATCTCCGAGCGTTCACTGGCTGGTACGTAAGGGATTTCTTCGGTCTGTATGCTTAACAGGATAATATATTCGTGCAGGATCTTGTTGTGTTTGTAATTGTGCAGCAGGGTTCTGGGTGTCCCGCTTGCATTTCCCGTAAGAAATACGGCAATCCCCGGTACTCTTGGCGGTTTACGTTCTTTTATGTCATTTACGAACATGTGGATATCAAGTGACGCGTCTTCAAAATTCTTACGGAGTATTGCCCGACCATGCTGCCATGTTATCATCACGATAAGAACAACCAGGGCGATTATAAGGGTGACCCATCCGCCGGACATTATTTTGACTGCGTTTGAGCCGAAGAACAGCATGTCGAGTAAAAAGAAAAACGAGGAAACCAAGATAACAACGGGCGGCTTTATTTTCCATATCATCAGCGCGGCTATGGCTGTAAGTATTGTCGTAATGGACATGGTAGCGGAGTTTGCGATTCCATATGCGGCCGCCAGGTTCCCTGACTCCCTGAATCCCAGGATTATGCTTATAGTGCCTACGAGCAGAACCCAGTTTACGGTGGGAACGTAAACTTGACCGATTTTCTCGTCTGACGTGTGACGAACTGCCAGCCTGGGGAGGAAACCAAGCTGCACCGCCTGTCTGGAGAGTGAGAAAGCTCCCGAAATCACAGCCTGCGATGCTATCGCTGTTGCGATTGTGGCAAGCGCCACCATCGGGTACAGCGCCCATGAAGGGGCCAGCTGGTAGAAAAGGTTCTTAATTTCGGATGGGTATTTCAAAAGATGAGCTCCCTGGCCAAAATAGTTCAGGAGCAGAGACGGCAGGACCAGGCAGAACCAGCTTATGCGGATCGGGCTTTTCCCGAAATGTCCCATGTCAGCGTACAGGGCTTCTCCGCCGGTGAGGGCGAGAAACATGATGCCCATTACAGCGAAGGCATGAATCTTGTTGCCGAAAAAGAAATCCACCGCATGGAAAGGATTTACCGCTGCCAGAATTTCGGGTGCTTCTGATATGGCGATGATGCCGAGAAGACCAATTATAATAAACCAGACAAGCAGAATCGGTCCGAAGATGTAACCTATCCTTGCCGTGCCGCGGTGCTGGAAGAAGAAAAGGGCAAGGAGTATTACAATTGAGATTATTGGTACTACCCATGGCTTGAGAACGGTTGTTGCGACGTTAAGGCCTTCCACGGCGCTCAGCACTGAGATTGCCGGGGTGATCATGCCGTCGCCGAAAAGCATTGCTGCACCTAACAGTGCAAGGCCGACAATTGTCATCTGCAGTTTCGATTCGCTCTTCCTGTCACGTGTAAGCAGTGTCATTAACGCAAGGATGCCGCCTTCGCCTCGGTTGTCAGCCCTGAGGACAAACAGCATGTACTTTATCGAGATGATGAGGACAAGTGACCAGAAGATCATTGAAACAATGCCGATAACATTATATGCTGATGTCTTCATGGCATGCGGGCCAAGAAAACATTCGCGCAGCGCATAAAGAGGGCTCGTGCCAATGTCGCCAAAAACTATGCCAAGCGCTCCAAGGGTAAGCGCAGCTATGCGCGGTCCATTTTTGCGCGGAGCATGGTTATTATTTAAAGTTAGGTTCATGTTTGCAGGGCATGGTTTTTCGGACGGATCTTACCTTGGAACCTGCCCAAAAAAGATTACCTCAGGCCAATCCGGCACATGAGGTAGCACTAAATAAAGACTTTTCGGATAAGTTTTGATGGCAGAGTACTATATAGGGGGGATGGCTTGAATTCCAGTGAATAATGACTTGCGCAAAGTTGCCCGTAAGGGCATCATTACCCGCACTTTTCCCTTTGGTTTATTGTCGGAAGTGCTTGTAAGGCAAGCACTAAGAGGCTGGAGTGTTTTGTTTCCGAGGGAGCAAGAGACGGAATCTGATGAATCGTAGCTGATGTTATAGTAGCGAGAATGCCGGAAGAAGGAGGAGTTATGTCGTTAGTATTAACAAAAACCATTATCTTGTTGTCATTGTCGAATGTTTTCATGACTTTTGCATGGTATGCCCATTTACGTAATCTTTATAACCGGAAATGGTACATTGCCGCGGTAGCAAGCTGGTGCATTGCGCTCTTTGAGTATCTCCTGCAGGTTCCGGCCAACAGGATCGGCTACTCGGCAATAAGTGTGGGTCAATTGAAGATACTGCAGGAAGTCATAACCCTGTCGGTGTTTGTGCCGTTCTGCGTATTTTATATGCATCAGCCTGTGAAGCTTAACTATCTTTGGGCAGGATTATGCCTGATGGGGGCAGTCTTTTTCGTGTTCAAGAGCTAGCTGCTTTGATAAACAGTCGTAAGTTGTTTGTACCGTTAGTGCCAATAAAAATCCGAAAGGAGCAGTAATATGACGATTGAACTTAAAAAAGGTGTTTACTGGGTGGGCGTAGTGGACTGGGACCTCAAGGCGTTTCATGGCCATGAACTTTCCACACACAGGGGATCGACCTATAACAGTTACCTGATTGTTGATAAAAAGATTGTTCTGGTTGATACCGTTTGGGGACCGTTCCAGGACAAGCTGATTGAGAACATCAGGGAAATCATTGATCCGGCAAAGATTGATATTGTTGTTGCAAACCATGCTGAGACGGACCATTCCGGCGGACTTCCTGCCGTCATGCGTCATTGTCCGAATGCCACGCTTGTAGTTTCAAAACGCGGTGCTGAGAGCGTGGAAGGGCATTATCATCAAGGCTGGAAATTCAATGCCGTTAAGACCGGTGACAAGATAAACATCGGGACCAATGATCTGGTTTTTGTGGAGGCGCCGATGCTCCATTGGCCGGACAGTATGTTCACTTATCTCACAGGCCTTAATATCCTGATGCCTAACGATGCATTCGGACAGCATTATGCGACAGCTTCCAGGTTTAATGACCAGGTAAACCAGAAAGAGCTGTATGAGGAAGCCCTGAAGTATTATGCAAACATTCTGACTCCGTTTAGTGACAGGGTCACCAAGAAGATTGAGGAAGTCCTGGCCTTCAAACTGCCCGTGGATATTATCGCTCCCAGTCACGGGGTGATCTGGCGCAACGATCCGCTGCAGATAGTGAAGAAGTACCAGGAATGGGCTGCACAGAAGCCGGAACCGTCCGCGGTGTTCCTTTATGACACCATGTGGCATGGAACCCGGAAAATGGCCGAGGCGATCGGGCAGGGACTTGCGGAGAAGGGTGTCCAGTATAAGCTCATCAATGCAGGTGTAAGCGATCGCAACGATGCGCTGGTTGATGTTTTCAAGGCGCGAACGATTCTTGTTGGGTCTCCGACCCTAAACAACGGGCCGATTTCAACGCTTATGCCTCTGCTTGAGGACCTCAGGGGCCTGAAATTCCAGAACAAGATCGGCGCTGCCTTTGGAACTTACGGATGGAGTGGGGAGGCGGTCAAGATCATCGAGGAACACTTTGCCAAGTGCAAAATCCCTGTCATTCGCGAAGGCATAAAGTGCAAGTGGCAGCCGTCGGCTAAAGACATTGAAGATTGCCGTTCGTTCGGCAGGGAGATTGCCGCGGCGACGCTGAAGGCTTGAAATTTGAACAAGAGCCGGCTTCCTGGTGTATTAATGAAAGCTAAATGGATTATATTTTCTGTCCTGGCTCTGTCTGTTACTGCCGGCTGTTATGATCCACGGGCACAATTCTATCGTTCAAGGATGAGTTCTGGGATATCAACCAACAGCAGCGCCCTGGCAACGAATGCTGCGCCTTCGAGTGTTTCGAATACAGTTGCAGGGCTGATCAACCAGATTGGTGACACGGCAGAAATAGATTCCGTTACTGCGAAGCTGGTTAAGATTGGTCCTCCTGCCATTCCGGCCCTTTTGAAAGTGCTCAAGTCGGGAACAAAAGATCGGCGCGAAGACGCAGTTTATGTCCTGGTCCGGATGAAAACTCTTCCGTTTAATGCCTTCAATGCTGTTGAGCAGGTTCTTGATAAGCCGGATACTGACCGGGTCCATGTTGCCCTGGAAATACAAAAATTCTATCCGGATTCGGAGAAAGCTGCCAATGTGCTGAAGCAGGAGCTGAAAAAAGGCGATGTATCATCCCGTGTAATAATAGCCAGGACATTGTCGCTCAATCCCAGCGGGAAATATGTGCCTGCGCTTCTTGATGCGGTAACGGCGGTAACTGATGAAGATCTGGCTGTCAGCCTTGCGGCGTTGCAGTCACTGACAGATATCGTGTTGAGATTACCGGCCACTGGTCCAGGAATGGTGCCGGCATTGACACGGGCGCTGGAGTATCATTCCGGCGAGGTGCGCTGCCAGGCCGCAAAATGCCTTGGCATTATAGGGGCACCTGCAAAGAGCGCTGTTCCGGCGTTGAGGAAAATGGCGACTGACAATGATCCCGGCGCCAGGAAAGCTGCTGCCGATGCCGTGGAGCGCATTAATGCAGTGAAGAAACCAAAGAGCCAGTCGAAAACTCCATTGGGGTTCTGATACAGGGAAATTATTGAGATGAAAGTTTTGTTCCTTTGTACCGGGAATTATTATCGAAGCAGGCTGGCCGAGGAATTTCTCCGGGCCATGGCGAGGGGGAAAGCCCTTGATATTATCTGTGATTCTGCCGCCCTTGGAATTGTACCTAATCCAATCAACGTTGGTCCTATCCGCCGGGAGTTACGTGATTTTATGAAACAGCGGAACATTTACTCCAGTTCTGCGGAGCGATTCCCGAGAAAGTGTACGGCAGGGGATATTGAATCATCAGATATCGTCATCGGCATGAACGAACCTGAACATCGCCATATGGTTGAAAAACAGTTTCCGGGTTGCCTGGCAGATAAAGTGCGCTACTGGGACGTTCCGGACATGGAAGAGGATCCTGGTTTTATCGGTCCCGGCCTGATCGAGAAGAATGTGGAAAAGCTTTTAAAAGAGATTGCCCTGATAAAATGCACCGAGGAGTGTAAAAGTTAGTCCGCATATTGCCTTATTATTGGTTCAATACCCGGGTCGAGCTGTCAACGAGCCTATGACTCAATTTTCCTGCTACTTTCGGATAGCGGCCGGCATCCTTCTGCAGATAAAGATGACTTTCCTTCCGTTCCTGAACAGCTTGTCAGACAGTGAAAGGAGATTGGCGGCAATTCTGACCAGCAGTGGGAACTTGCCTAGTTCGTATTTGAAACTTATCGGCTGCTCGTAAGTTACGGATATAACTTTCAAGCCGCAGTCGCTAAGAAGCTTCTCGAGTGTTCTTACTGAGAAGAAGACCAGGTGTTCCTTGTCAAACATCAGTTCGATATATTTCTTCAGCAATCGCGGGAAGATCTTATAGAGGCCGATGATGATCCGAGTCAGGTACCAGTCTTCGTTATGCGTGCTCACGGCAAAGATTCCGCCGGTTCTCAGTAATCTTGATGCTTCCATGATTTCTTCCTGCGGGTTGATCATGTGCTCGATAGTGCCCCAGAGACTGATAACGTCAAACTGCTGAGGGGAGAATCCGGCCTCAAGCAGATCGCCGCAGAAAACCTTTATTCCGAAACGTTCCTGCGCCAGTCTCGCGGATTCGGCAGAGATGTCAACCCCGAGGACTTTCCAGCCCTTCTGCTTCATGATGCAGAGGAACTGACCGTTCGCGCAGCCTATGTCCAGCCATGTACCAGCTGGAACTTCTTTTTCTATCAGGGTGATCTGATCTTGGTAGTAATCCTGCAGGTAATGTTCAACCTTGTCCTCGGAAATAAGAAAGTTTCTGGTGTATGCATCCTCGCGTTCGTACTTTTCTTTTAGTTCCGGCAGAGTTGTCTGACTGTCATCGAAAATGAATCCGCAGTTGCTGCATTTCACGATTTCCCTGCCGCCTAGACGCACGTAAAGGCGGTTTTCGGTCGACTTGCAGAGATTGCATTTATTCTGTTTCATCCCGAAATCCTGCCTGAAAAAGTCGCAATACCGTTCTGTGAAAACTCACTAATCTATTTCTTCGCTGATGATGACAAAGAGCCGGTCGAATGGGCAAGAACAGCTTTTGCGATTCTCATGTTCCATTCGGCCTCAATCTTTCCTGCTTCCGCTTTTGCCAGTGCCGTCTGGGTGTCCAGCAGATCGGTTATGGTACAGCCGCCAACCTTGTAGCGTTCATCAGTAATCCGAGCGCTTTCGGTTGCATCCTTGACGCGGGAATCGGCGGTTTCAAGTGATTCTGCTGCCTCCTGGAGCTTTAATTTCGCCGTCCACACTTCCTGTTGGATCAGCAGGGCTGTGGCTTCAGCCTCGGCTTCTGTTTTCGAAAGTTGTGCATTTCTTTCGGCGACCCTGTGTTTGGTTGAGAAACCCGAGAACAGGGGCACTTCGAGGGAAATCCCTGCGGCGTATTCCTTGTCCTCCAGGTCCGATGAGTCGTCCCTGAACCCATAAGAACCTTCAGCGCGAAGCTTGGGACCGTATTCGCCTTTCGCCATGGTCAATGATGATTGTGCCGATTCAATTCGCTTTTGCGCGGCTTTTATCTCGGGACGTGACATTAAAGCCTCGGCCAGCAGTAATGAAGTATTGGTTTGCACATGAGATAGTGCATCCAGGCCCTCTCTCCTGGGAAGCAGTGCGGTCTCAACAGGAAGGCCCATTGCTGTGTTCAGGCCGCCCATGTTGATGTTTACGAGGCTGTTTGCGCGGACAAGTTCCAGTTTTGCTTCGGCCGAGGCGACCTTTGCCCGAAGGACGTCGCTTTGCGGAGTTGCGCCTGCTGATTGCCTGTCTTGTGCGAGTTTCAGGTGGGCTTCCGTGCGTGCCAGGTTCTGTGAGGCAACGCTGCGCATTTCAATTGAAGCTGCCAGGCGGAAAAAAGATACGTGTACATTGAGGATGAGGTCCTGTTTTGTCCGGTTAAAGTTGTCACCGGAAATGCCTTGCAGTGCCTTTGCCATTCTGAGGCTGGCGCTGCGTTCGCCGCTGTCCAGCAGCAGAAGCCGCACTGTTCCCTGTGCCTTGTAGTCGTCCGTTGGACCGATGACAGATGGCGCCGTTGGGGGCAGTAGCCCTTCCGGCAGGAACGCGCGAGTCTGCCAGCGGCTGTAACTTGCGGTGGCCTTCAATTCGGGATAGTATGAGGCGCGGGCTTCGCCGACGGTTTCCTTCGCGGCTATGATTTCTTCTGCGGAAGCCCGTGCTGCCGGGTTCTTATCCAGGGCTATCTTCACGCAGTCATCAAGGGTCATCTCCCTTCCCGGAGAAGGAGAACTCTCCGCGCCGCTGGCCAGCCTGGACATTATCAGCATTGCTGCAAGTGCTTTTTCTATGATGTTGTTTCTCATTTAATTACCTCCAAGAAAACTCTAACCGCTGATAGCACTGATTCCACTGATTAAGAAAGATTTTGTTATCAGTGTTATCCGCGGTCGTTAATGTTTCTGTTCTTCTCATGCTATTGTCTTGTGAAAACGTTTGGTTGCGAGCCAGAGCATGACAATGCCCATGACAGCGAGGGCCGCCATTTGCGGCCACAAGATTTGCAGGCCGATTCCTTTCAGGAATATGCCCCTTACAATCACCAGGAAGTACCTGAGTGGATTGAGATAAGTAAGCCACTGGATTACTTCCGGCATATTGGCGATAGGGAACATCATTCCAGACAGGAGCATGGCAGGGAAGAAAAAGAAGAAAACGCTCATCATTGCCTGCTGCTGGGTTTTGCTCACTGTCGAAATAAGCAATCCGGTTCCCAGTGCCGGCAGGAGGTAGATAAAGGAACAGAAGAACAGGAGTATCAGGTTTCCGCGGATGGGAACGTTGAACCAGAACACTCCAACAACGGTAACAAGAAGCACGTCAAAGAGCGCTATGATGGCGAACGGTATTGTCTTGCCCAGGATGAATTCAGCAGGAGTAATGGGCGTGACCATTATCTGTTCGATGGTTCCTATTTCCTTCTCCCGCACTACCGCCATGCTCGTCAGTAGAAGAGTTATGAGCATTACCATCATGGCTATGACTCCGGGAACATAGAAATTGCGGCTTTCGAGGTTTTCGTTGAACCAAGCGCGGGTTTGCAGTTCCGTTCCGCCAGGACTGACTGCATGTCCGCGAAGGCGTGACATCCTGGATGCCAGGATGTCGAGTGAGTACTGGGCCCCGATTTTGGACGCATAGCTCATTATTATGCCGCCAGTGTTTGAATCAGTGCCGTCAATAATTACCTGGAGCAGGGCAGTTTTTCCCGCGGTCATATCGTCGCCGAACCCGCTGTTCATCCTGAGAACGGCCTGGACTTCACCGCGGTCGATCAGATTGCGCACTTCATTGTCGTTGCCTGGATATTTGATTACCTGGAAATAGCCTGAACTCTGGAATTTCTGGGCAATTTCACGGCTGACGGTGCTGTTGTCAAGGTCGAGCACGGCTGTCGGGATATTCTTAACATCCGTGGTAACGGCGTAGCCGAAAAGGAGTGTTTGGATTACGGGTATTCCAAAGACGATTGCCTTCATCCTGGGATCCCGGAATATCTGGATGAATTCCTTTATAAGCATATGTTTCAGTCGTTCGAACATATTTCTTCTACAACTTCTTCTTAAATTTTAGATAACCAATAAGTATGACTACCATGCTGAAAATGACCAGGAGGAGCGCCTCCAGGCCCATGACGTCCAGCCCGATTCCTTTCAGGTATATTCCCTTGATCAGCGATACAAAATAGCGGGCAGGTACGAGATATGAAACCAACTGCAGGGCATAAGGCATGTTTGGTATTGAAAATACGAAGCCCGACAACAGGAATGCCGGCAGGAATGTTGTTACGAGTGCCAGTTGGCTGGCAACCAGCTGGTTCCTTGCGACAATGCTGATCATTAAACCCATACCTAGGGTGCCGACCAGGAAGATGGCCGCCATGGCGAATAACAATGCAACATTTCCAATGAGAGGAATGTCGAAAAGGAATTCGCCCATTAATACCGCCAGGGTCACGTCAATCATACCGATAACGAAGTAGGGGATTAATTTTCCAAGAATCAGCTCACCACTCTTAATGGGGGTGGAAATGAGTTGCTCCATTGTGCCGTTTTCCCATTCACGCGCAACTGTCAGCGAAGTGAGCAGGGCCGCTATTACCATCATTATGATGGCAATCAGGCCCGGAATGATGAAGTTTCTTGACTGCATGTCGGGGTTGAACCAGACGCGGGGCCTGATTTCAAGGGGGAGCTGCTGCTTCATTCCGGCAAGCCGGCTGTTGAGGTCCAGCGTTATTGCCTGTGAATACGTGAGCGAAATAACCTCTGCGTATCCAATGGCAATCGTGGAAGTGTTCGCATCGCTTCCATCAACGATAAGTTGAATTGGAACTTTCCTGCCGGTCCTGATTTTTCCGGCGAAGTCATCGGGAATGACGAGGCCAATGAGCGCGTCGCGAGAATCCAGGGCGCGTTCTATCCCGGATGAATTCCTCACGTACTCTTTAACTGAAAAATACCGTGAACCGGCGAAGTGACTGATAAAATCCCGGCTTTCGGCAGTATTACTGCGGTCCCATACGGCTACAGGGACATTGTCAACATCAAGCGTGAGGGCATATCCGAAGAGGAAAAGCATTATCATGGGAATGGCAATGGCCATGCCGAGGCTTCGCGCGTCGCGGAGGACATGGATGAATTCCTTGCGGGTTAAAGCCCATATCCTCATCAGGTTCATCCCTCCACCTCCTTCTGAGGTTTTTCCTGCCGGTCATGTTCCTCGATCATGGAGACAAAGACATCTTCGAGCGAGGGAACAATCTGTTCCACGAGTATGGGTTTGAAACCCTGTCTGGTGAGTGAATCCCTGATCATAGGGGTGACTGAAGCGGCGCTTGAGGAAACAACATGAAGTCCATTGCCGAAAAGGGCGGTTTCTTTAATGCCAGGGATTTTCTCGATAGATTCAATTGCTTCCTGGGGGCGGTCGCACTGTACCTCCAGGACATCTTCGTGCATAAGGTTTGTTTTAAGTTCAGAAGGCGTGCCAAGGGCGATCAGCTCTCCGCGGTATATGAGGCCTATCCTGTCACAGTATTCTGCCTCTTCCATGAAGTGGGTCGTAACGAAGATGGTAACGCCTTTTTCTGAGAGCTGGTAGATGATGTCCCAGAACTGGCGACGGCTGATCGGATCGACGCCGGAGGTGGGCTCATCCAGGAAGAGGATAGGCGGCTCGTGTACGATTGCGCAGCCGAGCGCAAGGCGTTGTTTCCAGCCTGAGGAAAGGATCTTGCAGGTTGAATTCCGGTGTTCCTGCAGGCCTGCCATCTTCAGTACCCATTGTTTTCGTTCCTCCTTCATATTGTCAGGAATGCAGTAAATGCCGCTGTAGAAGTTGATATTCTCTTCTACGGTGAGATCGTCATAAAGAGAGAACTTCTGGCTCATGTAGCCGATATTGGTTTTAACCTTCTCAGGTTCCCGTCCCACATCGAAACCGGCAACCATGGCTGTCCCGGAAGACGGGGCGAGTATCCCGCACAGTATCTTGATCGTGGTGGATTTTCCGGCCCCGTTAGGGCCGAGAAATCCGAAGATCTCTCCCTTTGAAACATTGAGGCTTATGCGGTTTACAGCAGTGAAGTTCCCGAACTTCTTTTCCAGGTCCGTTACAACGACAACGTGTTCTGTCTTGTTATTTGTCATCGCTGTCCATTTTTTGTTCAGATGTGAGGACAGAGATGAAGACATCCTCAAGGGCCGGTTCAATGGTTTTACTTGAACTGAGGATTATGCCATTTTCCATTAGAATGGCGGATGCCTGTTTGAGTGTTTCATCAATGCTCTCGGCCGCCAGGTGGATGCGTTCTCCGAACAGGCCGACAGATGCATGTTTCATGATGGATTGCAGGAGTTCTTTCGCCCGTCGTGGTTCGGAGACTCGGAGTTCCATGACTGCGCCGCGCATGAGTTTTTTAACCTCATCAGGTGTTCCAATGGCCATAAGTTTTCCCTTGTGGATCAGGGCGACCCGGTTGCATCTTTCCGCCTCGTCGAGATAGGCTGTTGAAACAAATATTGTAACCCTGTCGCGGACGAGCTGGTAGAGAAGGCGCCAGAATTCACGGCGGGACACAGGGTCGACTCCGTTTGTCGGTTCATCGAGGAAGAGGACGCGCGGGGTATGTATCAGGGCACAGGCCAGGCCGAGTTTTTGTTTCATTCCGCCGGAAAGATTACCGGCAAGCCGGTTCTTGAACGGAGTCAGGTTGCTGAAAGACATAAGTTTCTCGGTCCGCTCGGTCCTTCCGTCTTGCGGTACGCCGTAGATGTCGGCATAAAATTGAATATTTTCGGCAACGGTCAGGTCGGAATACAGTCCGAACCGCTGGCTCATGTAACCGATTTGTTCCTTCACTTTTTCCGCATCTGTTACCGTGTGAAAGCCGGCAACGCGTGCTTCACCTGATGTGGGGTCCATGATTGACGTGAGGAGCCTCATTGTGGTCGTCTTGCCTGCGCCGTCAGGGCCGACCAGTCCGAAAATTTCGCCTTCAGCGACGGAAAGAGACAGATTGTCGACGGCAGTGAGCTTGTCGAATGACTTGGTCAGGTTATTGGTTTCGATTGCGTTCATGATGAGAAGGCACGCTGACACTGTGCCTCATATTGTATTACTTGCCGTCTGATCCTGTGGCGATCACCGCGTCTGCGGGCATTCCAGGCTTGAGTTCCATCTTCGGGTTGGGGATATCAATCTTGATCCGATAGACGAGTTTAGTGCGTTCTTTGGCCGTCTGCACGTTCTTGGGTGTGAACTCGGCTTCAGATGAGATGAATGAAACCGTTCCTTTGTATTTTCTGTCGGCAAAGGTATCGGTTGTAACTTCCGCCGTCTGGCCGACCTTAATCCTGCCAAGGTCGGATTCGTTGATGTAAGCCCGCATCCAGGAGTGTTCCATGTCGCCGACTGTTACCACTGCGGTGCCGGGTACGACATACTCGCCGGCTTCAATGTGGTCTGCCAGGACGAGTCCTGTCATAGGTGATTTAAGTGTTGCGTAGCCCAGCTTGATTTCTGCGAGAGCAAGCGCCTGCTTGACCTGTTCAAGGCGTGCCTCGGCTTCACGGGTTTTTGCCTTTGCCACTTCTGTTGCGGCTTCTGCCGCTTCAAACTCGCGGTTAGATATGACTTTCTTTTCTGACAGCTCTTTCTGCCGGATAAACTCCGACTTCATACGTTTCTCTTCAGCTCTTGAAAGGTCAATCACGGCAGCGGCTGCAGTTTCTTCTGCTTTGCGCATGGCAACTTCCTGCGCGATATCACTGCTGTCCAGCCTGGCAACAATCTGCCCGTTTGCCACGGTTTCACCTTCCGAAACCAGGCGTGCCTCCACGCGGCCCGGTATGCGGAAGCTGAGTTCGGCATCGGTAATCTCGATATTGCCGGAAACCTTGACCGAGGTTCCGTTGAGGGAACTGCGTCTGTTGCTGATAATTAAAGCCGCGATTGCTGTGACGGCGATGAGAAGTATCACTGGAATTCTTTTCTTCATGTTGTTTCCCTTTCGAATGATTACATCGAGTGGATTTGCTGCTGTTCGGCGAGTATTTCACCAAGGGCTTCTTCATTAAGTCCGCCTGCATCCAGGAATGTCTTTGCGAGCTTTACGGCATGGTCAATCAAGAGGACTGCTTCTTTCTTCCTTCCGTTTGCCTGGTAAGCAAGGGCAAGGCCCTCGTATCCTTCGAAGAAGTCGGGCTGTGAAACGATCAGCTGTTCAAACATGTATTCGGCGTGGGGAATATCACCGCTTTCAAGATAATCAAATCCGTCGTCAGCCAGGTTCCAATCCCAGTCATCTTCGCCGTGAGGCTTGATGTCCGGGTACCTCTTGACGAGTTTCTTGACGAAACTCTTCAGGTTGTCAGATTCAATTCTGATGTCGTCCTTCTCTTTCATAGTTCAATTTAGTGTGAGACAATAGAACCTGGATACAAAAACCGCAATTATTTTCTAGTGGGCAACCAGGTCAAAGGTTCTTTTAATGTGGGCGGGACATACCCATGTCCCGCGAAGCAAAAGCCGCGGGGTAACGGTGTACCCCGCCCACATGAATGAGATAGGGGTGTTCTTACACCCATTCTTCCTTAAGGATGTTGCCCTGCAGGCTGAGGACGATGCACTTCAGGGGGACTTTCCTTGATGCCTGGCTGGCTGCCTCTTTCGCAATGGCCAGGAGGCCGCCGCAACAGGGCACCTGCATTATCATGACCGTAAGGGTGTTGATCTTTGCATCATCGATGAGCGCCTTGATCTTCTCGACATAGACTTCCTGTCCCTCGTCAAGTTTCGGGCAGGCGATGGCAAGGGATTTGCCCTTCAGGAAATCCTTGTGGAAGTCGCCTGCGGCGAAAGCTGTACAGTCGGCTGCCAGCAATACGTCCTTGCCCTGGTATTGAGGTGCCTCCGGCGACATGAGGTTCAGTTGTATCGGCCAGTGGGTGAGCTGAGAGCCGCGTTTGCCGCCTTCGCCTCCGGCACTTGCGGCGTTATCGAAATTCATTGATCGCGAACCAGGGCATCCTGAATGTACTGCTTCATGTTTCATCTTGTTCTCCTTCTCTTCTTCCAGCGGGTTTCGAAGTTTCTGTTCCTTTAAATATGTTATCGCCTCCTGGAGGTATTCGTCCTGTTTATGGTCGCGCAGGTGTTCCAGGTGTGCCTTGATTACGTTGTCACCCTGTTTGACGATGTTTGACATGACCTTGCGTTCGTCATATTTCTCCGCCTCGCGTTTCACGATTGTGATTGCGCCGACAGGGCAGTGGCCTAGGCAGGCGCCAAGTCCGTCGCAGAACAGGTCGCTGATAAGCCGCGCCTTGCCGTCGATCATTTGTATCGCGCCTTCGGGGCAGTTCGGCAGGCAAAGCCCGCATCCTGTGCATTTGTCCTGGTCTATCCTGATAATGTTTCTCTTCATCTTTCTATCCTCCTTCGTTGTTTTCAGGTAAGAGAATACAACAATGCTGCTTGTGGAACCTTGACATAGGTCAAGGAAATGGAAGATTGTCTAAGTCGGGAAAGGAGCAAGAAATGCTTTCACAGAAGGCCATTGCGGGAATATTGGGGCAGGCGGAGCTGTTCCGGGGATTGCCGGAACCGGAAAGGCTTGCAGTTGCGGCTGTAAGTGTTCCCCGTGATGTTGCAAGGGGCGGATACGTTTTTCACGAAGGGCAAAAGGCCGATGCCGTGTATGTGCTTTATTCGGGAAGTGTTCAGCTGGTTAAATGCGGTGACAAAGGCAGGGATGTTGTTATCCGGACCGTGAAGCCGGGCGAAATATTTGCTGAGGCGGTCTTGTTTGAGCGCGACAATTATCCGGTGAGCGGCGTGGCGCTGAAGGCAAGTACTTTGATAAGGCTTGGGCGGTCTGATTTTCTTAAGATTCTGGACAGCCGCGACTTTCGAAACAGTTTTCTTGCATCACTTATGGGCAGGCTCAGGTATCTGACCAGCCAGCTTTTCAGGTTCTCGGTGTACGATGTTGAGACGCGTTTCTGCCTGTTTCTTTCGGAGCAGTATGGGAAGAAGGAAGAGTACGTTCTTCCAATATCGAAGAAGGCCATTGCGGCGGCAATCGGGGCAACGCCGGAGACATTGTCGCGGATGGTGTTGAAGATGAAGAAGCGCGGGATGACGTGGAAGGGCAGGTCGATAAGGTTGAAGAAGGGGTTCTGGGAAGAATTTCAGATTTGAGATTTGAAATTTCAGATCTCAGATTTGAAATTTCAGATTTGCGGATATCAACAAAAGGAAACTGGGAAATGGATGCAGTGTGAAATATGGAAGGTTTGAAGAAGTACCTGTCTGGCAGGCTGGAACGGACCTGACGGCACGTATCTTTGGTTTCACGGAGGACAAATCGTTTCGATTCAAGGGCGATATTGCAAATCAGATACAGCGTGCCGCGCTGTCGGTGCCCAATAATATAGCAGAGGGATTTGAGAGGGGAACAACGCCGGAGCTGATAACGTTTCTCTATTACGCGCGTGGTTCGGCAGGGGAAGTCAGGTCGATCCTCTGCGCAATGGAGCGGATGCCGCCTTTCAATCATCTGAAATCTGAGATTTCAGATCTCAAATTGCTGGCGGAATCAATCTCCAGACAGCTCCGGGCCTGGGCGGATTCGTTGCAGAATACAGATATCAAGGGGCAAAGGCATTTGACAGAGGGTTCCAGGCGGCAGTATGAGAACAAAGCAAGAGCGGTAAATTTCATGAAGAAACTGAAAGAGATGGATGCTTCGAGGCAGAAGGATCTCAAATCTCAAATATTAAATCCCAAATCTGAGATATTGGACAAGAACAATGAATGATTCCAAGAGTATCTGTCCCTTATGCGGGTGTCCTGATCTGTCACAGTATCATAAGGACAGGTTCAGGGAATATCTGAGATGCGGGGAATGCGGACTGATCCATGTTCCCGAAAAATATCATGTGTCGCGGGACAAGGAGAAGTGCCGCTACGATTTGCATAAGAACAGCGGGGACGATGAAGGGTATCGCCGGTTCCTCATGAAACTGGTTGACCCTCTTGCGGCACGACTGGACAAAGGCGCCTCAGGTCTTGATTACGGGTCCGGACCGACCCCGGTGCTTGTTTCAATGCTTGAGGAAAAGGGGTTCAAGGTGGAGAAGTATGATCCTTTCTATGCTGCTGATGTATCGGTTCTTGGTCGAAGGTACGATTTCCTGATGTGCTGTGAGACGATTGAGCATTTCTCAAATCCGAGGCTGGAATGGGAACGCTTTATCAAGCTGGTCAGGAAAGGCGGGTGGATAGGAATCATGACCCAGTTAACAGATGGAAGCAAAGACTTTGCACATTGGCACTATATAAACGATGAGACCCATATTGGTTATTATTCAAAGAAGACTTTTCAATGGCTGGACAGGAAATATGGCGTGAAAGTGTTTTTCGAGGGAATGTCCGTGGTTTTGTGTCAGGTGTAACGGATGAATTGGATTGAACAGGGTTTCAGTCGTGTGATATAAGGCCCTTTTTGCGTATTTCAAAAAAGGAGATAGAATATGAGCGATCAGGTAAAAATTGTGCTTCAGGAAAGTGAAATGCCACGTCAGTGGTACAATATACAGGCGGACCTCCCTCATCCAATGCCGCCGCCGGTTGGCAAAGACGGGAAGCCCATCGGACCTGAAGCCCTTGCCCCGGTGTTTCCCATGAACCTGATCGAACAGGAAGTCAGCACCCAGCGCTGGATAGATATTCCTGAACCTGTCATGGAGATTCTCAAGTTGTGGAGGCCGAGCCCGCTTTATCGTGCAAAGCGTCTTGAGAAGGCCTTGAAAACCCCGGCAAAGATTTATTACAAGAATGAGGGGTTTTCTCCGGCGGGAAGTCATAAACCGAACACGGCGATTGCGCAGGCCTATTACAACAAGGAATTTGGAATCAAGCGTCTCACTACCGAAACTGGGGCAGGGCAGTGGGGCTGTGCCCTGTCAATGAGCTGTAAGCTTATGGGCCTTGAATGCAAGGTATACATGGTCCGAATCAGCTTCGACCAGAAACCTTTCCGGAAAATGATGATGCGGGTCTGGGGAGGGGATTGCATTGCAAGCCCCAGCGATACGACCAATGCCGGCAGGGCAATTCTTGCGCAGGATCCCAAATGCACGGGAAGCCTGGCAATAGCGATCAGCGAGGCCATAGAGGATGCGGTTACATCGAAGAACACCCGCTATGCGCTTGGCAGCGTTCTCAACCATGTGCTGATGCACCAGACAATCATCGGGCTGGAGGTAAAGAAGCAGTTCGATAAGATCGGGGTTTATCCGGACGTTGTTATTGGCTGTGCCGGCGGCGGATCAAACTTTGCCGGAATATCCTTCCCGTTTGTCTGTGACAAGATTCATGGAAAGAATATAAGGATTATTGCGGTCGAACCGTCCGGCTGTCCGACCCTCACCAAGGGTCCTTTTGCTTATGACAGCGGTGATGTGGCAATGATGACTCCGCTCCTTCCGATGTATTCGCTGGGTCATACCTTTATTCCTGAACCCATCCATGCTGGCGGGCTTCGCTATCACGGCATGGCGCCGCTGGTAAGCCATGTAATGAGAGAGAAACTTATTGAAGCGGCGGCCATTCCGCAGCTTGAGTGTTACAAGGCTGCTGTGCTGTTCGCGCAGACAGAAGGCTTCATTCCTGCGCCCGAGACATCGCATGCCATAGCCATGACCATCCGTGAGGCTGAAAAGGCGAAACAGGAAGGCAAGGAAAGAGTGATATGCATGAACTGGTCCGGTCACGGGCTGATGGACCTGTCCGGTTACGATGCCTTCTTTGACGGGAAACTTAAAGACGTGGCGCTGGATGAGAAGGCCTTGAAGAAATCAATCGCTTCGATGGATGGATTGCCCAAGCCGCCGAAGCTTGGGTGAGGCTACTTCGTCTTGAGTTGGCGGAGGGTGAGTTTGCCGTTGGCTGCGTCCAGGTGGACCTGGAAATGCTGAAGGAAATTCATACCCACAAGGCCGTCCATGCCGCCGCCGGGACCTGATGGTACAACCAGGGCCTCCAGTTTGCCGACTTTGGCATCACCTATCTGGAATGAGTCCATCGAAACGGAGGGAACCGTCTTCTTGCTGCCGTCTGCCAGGAAAATCTCGAATTTACCGGTATTGTTGGTGCTGAGGCTGGCGCGCCCGGCAAAAGCCTGGCTGATGGTCACCATTGAGGCCCCGGTATCCAGGATGAATTTCCCGCTGATGTTGTTATTTGCGATTGCCGTTACAATGACGCTTTTCCCGGCAGTTGTGAATGGCACATTGAAATCTATGCATTCCTTTTCGAAACCCTTCAGTTTCTCCCCGATTTTCTCAAAGAGAAAGGTTGAGGCGGCGTTTTCCTTTCCCTTTTTATATTCTTCCAGCTTCCTGTTAAACTCGGATTTGTACGATGCAATGGCATCAAGGTAGCTGGAAATCTGTCCACCAAGGTTACTGGATGTCTTGTTCAGTTTCTCCAGTTCATCATGTTTCATGGTGAGCATTGCGCTCGTTGCGTTGTGATCGAGGACAATGGTGTTATATGTTGCGGGATCATTGGTGGATGCTGTACGAAGTTTGAGAGTAACTTCCAGCATTGTCTTCTGCAGGTCGGCTATCTCATTACGGATCCTGATTATGCCGGCGTCCGCGGAAGTGCCGGCTTGTATGTTCCTGATAAGGTCAGCGCGGGAGGCGGCAAGCTTCTTGAATCCTTCAGAGATGTTTTCCATGCCCTGCGGTACGTTCTGCTTGTTCAGGAAGTAATCCTTCTGCCATTGATTCCGAATAATATCGTTTCCATCGTCTCCGGCGTGTTCGATCGATTTTACCTTTCCGCGGCTGATTGTTGTGGATCCAACTCCAAGATCGAGCACTACATTTGAGTCGCTTTCCTGTGTGACGATGCCCTCGATCATTTCCCCGTTTTTCAGGAACACCTTGTCCGCGAGGGCAGGGCAGGAAATAATGATCGAAAGAAGTGAAAGAATGAACCGCTGCTTAGGGCGAAGTGTCATTCATAAATAAGAGTATAAGCTATCAAGTATGTCAATACCGGAAGAAACACGCGAAATACCATAGAAAACAGGACTGAAAATAAATGAAACTTTGTATTGCAAAGTACTTTGCTTGTTTGGTATATTGTCTGCAGAAAGAGGAGATGATGATCGCCAATCACATACATGATGCCCTGGCCCAAGTTAGAAAGCTGCAGGAGTTCATCCTGTCGAAGCGTTTCTTTATGGGTTATTCGGGTGTGGCGAAAATGCTTGGTGGAGTTATTGCACTGGCGGGGGCTGGTGTCATGTCGTTGAAAGGATTTCCTGATTCAGTGCTGGCGCATCTGGCCGGCTGGGGGGTGGTACTGGCTGCGGCTCTTGTATTGAACTATGGCGCGTTTCTCTGGTGGTTCCTTTTCAGCAGTCAGGCAAAGCGCGACATGGCAAAAGCCATGCCGGTGCTTGATGCCATTCCTTCTCTTGCTATAGGTGCGGTGTTCAGCCTGGCCTTTGTTCTTGGCAGGCATTACGAATTGCTTTTTGGAACGTGGATGTGCCTGTACGGCCTTGCCCATCTATCGTACCGTCAATTGCTTCCGATGGCCAATTACGCCGTGGGTGTCTTCTATGTTATCTGCGGATCAGCCTGCCTGCTGCTGCAAACGCCATTCATAAAGCCATGGCCAATGGGTTTTGTTTTCTTTACCGGTGAATTGATCGGCGGAATTGTATTATACCGGAATAATCATGTGCAGAAAGGAGATGAGCCTTTTAAATAATTTATTAAATGTGGGCGGCCCATACCGTTGGGCCGCGGAGAAGAGGAGAACGCGGGGCAACGGTGTGCCCCGCCCACAACCAGAGAATACCAAGACGAGTTTGGTTGCCGAAATGGATAGGAGTAACACAAATGCAGAATCAGAATGACAATCCATATGATGCGCTGGAGAGGATATTTCACGAGCCTAACAGGCTTGCAATAATGTCGGCGCTTTGCGCGGAAGATAATGGGCTCAGTTTCAATGAGCTTAAGGAAGAGTGCAGCCTTACGGATGGCAACCTGAACAGGCACCTGAAGGTGCTTGAAGACGCTGGAGTTGTCCGTATCGACAAGAAATTCGTGGATGCAAAGCCCCGTACGACTGTGGTGATTACCGGGAAAGGGTTGGACCGTTTTAATGAATACCTTGAGGCTTTGTCGGAGGTCCTCAACAACGCAAGAAAAGCAATGCCGGAGGAAAAGAAAGAAAAACTGCCTGCAGGTAAGATGGTGAGAGTATGAAAGCTAACGTCAGAATAGTGAACAGCATATGGGACAGGAAAAGGAGGGCTGAGAATATTTTTTTGTTCATAAGCTTTGCGGTGCAAAGTGATGGACTGGGCCAGGCAAAGAACAAAAGGAATACACTATGAAGAAATCATTGATCGTACTTGCCATGCTTCTTGTATTTGCGATTCAGCCAAGGCTGTCCTTTGCGGCGAATTCAGTCGATGATCGAGGGATCACGGCAACAAATGCTATCAATACGGTTGACCGCAAAGAAGGGATACGGAAACGAACAGAGGAAGACAGGACGAACTACTCGGCAGAGCAACTGCGTGAGATCGAGAATCTCTACCAGGTTGCCAACAAGCTGTGGAAAACGCCCGAGGCGAAGACAAGCCTGAAAGTGCTCATCGAAAAATACCCCAAATCGAACAGGACGGGATGTGCGGTCCAATACATGGGACAGATGTCCACCGGAGAAGAAAAAGAAAAGTACCTGAAATTGGCAATCAAGGATTTCGGTGACTGTTACTATGGTAGCGGCGTTCAAGTTGGAGCCTATGCACGGCTTTACCTGGGCTATTACTACAGAGAAAAAGGCATGGAGAAGGAGGCGAAAGCCCTGTTTGAAGAGATCAGGAAAGACTACCCTGATGCCGTCAACCACAGGGGAAAGCCATTGGTGGACGACCTGCCGACGAGAAACCAGCGATTTCTCGAACGCCTAAAAATGTGAGTTAAGTAAACAGTAGTTCAACGAAAGGAAGTAAAGTTATGAATACGGAAAATTCAACAAAAACGGCCTTAAGTTTCTTTGGGATTATTCTTGCTGGTGCGCTGCTGTCGGCGCTTGTTGGCGGTGGTTTTGGCGCTCTGGTAGCGGTGATTTCTCCCGATTTTGTGAAGAGCCTGTTCTGTCATAATGCCGAGAACGGGCTGACGAGGTATGCTTTTGCCGTCGGCATGATCTGGGGGGTATTCATTGGGGCAGCAATGAGCGCTTTTGCTTGTTTTCTTGCGGCAGTCATCAAGATCCTCAGAATCAGGTTCGAATACCAGAAAAACCAGGAGCCCAGCAAGCCATAGGGTTATGAGGTGAAGAATGAAAGTTGTGAAAATGTTTATGTTTCTCGCGCTGTTGCTGGGATTGCCCGTGCTTGGCATATGGCTGAATGGTAAGCCAGTAATCCAGTACACCGAATTTCCTCCATTGACGAGATATGTTGAGCACCAGGGGTTTTCGTGGCCCCTGTTCATCGGTCTGGCGATAATCATCCTGACAGTTCTGGTTCCATTCCTTGTCCGTATCCATTCATCTTCCAAAAAAGTCTCTGTTTCTCCCAGTCCCCGTTTCCCTCAGTCTCTCTTCCCCTGGTGGGGCTGGCTGGGACTGGCTGCGGGTATTGGATTCTGGGTGCTGGCCTGGAAGCGGTATGAATGGTTTGAGCCATTCCAGCGGTTTACATTCAGTCCACTGTGGTTCGCGTATATCCTTGTTATTAACGCGTTGACTTACTGGCGCACCGGACGATGCATGATGATTGACCGGACCGGCTATTTCCTGCGGCTGTTCCCGCTGAGCGCGGCATTCTGGTGGTTCTTTGAATACCTGAACCGCTTTGTTCAGAACTGGTATTACCAGGGCGTGGGAGGCTTGTCGGCCCTGCAGTATTTTATTTTTGCAACCCTGCCGTTTTCCACTGTTCTACCCGCTGTTATGGGTACTTATGAGCTGTTGAAATCGTTTCCCGGATGCAGTGCAGGGCTTGATAATTTCACACGCCTGGAAGTAAAAAGGCCCAAAATGGTGGCCGGGATAATCCTGGCCGTTTTCGGCGCGGGCCTGGCCGGGATAGGCGTATGGCCGGACTATCTTTTCCCGCTGTTGTGGCTTTCGCCTTTGCTGATCATTGCTTCGATACAGGCAATCAGGGGCAGGCCTACGATTTTTGCCGCGTTGGAGCGTGGTGACTGGCGCAGGATATTTCTGCTGGCGATGTCGGCCCTGATCTGCGGGTTCTTCTGGGAAATGTGGAACTTCTACAGCCTTGCAAAATGGCTTTATGCGGTTCCGTTTGTGGGCAGGTTCCATATCTTCGAGATGCCGGTCCTGGGTTATGCGGGTTACCTGCCGTTTGGTCTCGAATGCGCCGTCGTGGCCGCGTTTGCGGAAGGTGAAGAAGAGAAAAAAGACGCGGGGCAACGGTGTGCCCCGCCCACAAGAGATTAAACTGAAAGGAAATGATCTTTAAATGTGGGCGGCCCATACCGCTGGGCCGTGAGGTGAAAAATTGACGCGGGGCAATAGTGTGCCCCGCCCACAACAGAGAAGAGAGTGGGTTTCGGTGAAACCTGCCCACATGATAGAGGAATGGAGGAATCTATGAACAATACACCTGACAGAAAAGAAAAGGCATCATCCGGCAGCGGGATGAATCTCCTGCTGGGCAGGTTCAAACTGGTCAATGCGGCGGTCATCGCGTTGTTAGCGGTGTATTTCTTCATTGTGCCGGGGTTTATTGTCCTTAAGGAGGTCAGCCGGTCGGATATCCGGAAGCCCGGCGTGCCGGCGCTTGCGTGGAAGATGCACCGTGAACTATCTCCGAAGTTTGGGGAATGGGCGCTCACCCGTATTGCTTCGGGAAAGGCAGCCCATCTTCAACTGCTGGATGTCCCAAGTACTGAATGGCCTATGTTTGGATGCGTCTTCTACCTGATGGCAACGGAGAACCTTCAGAGGGAATGGGAGAAGGACAAGAGCCTCGCTCCCGTTGCACCGGCGGAATACGCAAGGAAGACCATAGATGCTGCGCTGGAGCTCGTGATGGACCCGGTGCACCATACCTGGGTGAAGCAGCACTGGGGCGAGAAATATATGCACCGTGAGAACGTCTTCTTCAGGTCGCTCGTTATTCGCGCGATAACGAGTCACGAGAAGATCACACGCGATGGTAGATACCTTGATGTACTGAAGGACCAGACGCTGACGCTGGCGGCTGAGCTCGACAAGTCAAAGCATGGCGTACTTGATGATTATCCGACCGAGTGTTACCCGATAGATGTTCTCGCTTCAATCGCGTGGATCAAGGAGGCGGGTGAATTGCTGGGGATTGATAATTCCGCTTTTGTTAAAAGGGCGATACGGGGTTTTGAAGGACAAATGCTGGATAAAAGAGGGTTACCGCCTTTTGTAATGGATTCGGCAACCGGCACATTTCTTCCCGAATATTTCGGGGAGAGGTACCGTTGTTCCCGTGGCACGGGTAATTCGTGGGTGCTGATATTCACGCCGGGTCTCTGGCCGGAGGCTGGTGCAAAGTGGTATTCCGCATATGAGAAGTATTTCTGGCAGGACAAGTGGTGGGCAAGGGGATTCAGGGAGTTTCCAAATGATCTTGCCGGATTGAATTATACTTTTGATGTCGATTCAGGCCCGATCATTGCCGGGTTCAGTCCAGCCGCAGATGCGTTCGGGGTGGCCGCCGCCCGCGCAAACGGCCGGTTTGATCATGCCTTCATGCTGACTGCACAGGTGCTCGCGTCATGCTGGCCACTTGCTGATGGCACGATGCTGGGTCCCAGGATTCTGTCAAACCAGGCGCATGCCCCGTACCTTGGCGAGGCGGCTATCTGTTTTTTCCTTACACAGCAGCCTGCGCCGGGTATCGCTGTGACGACCGGTGGCAGGATTCCACTGTTTGTATTCATTCTTGTTGCCGTATATTACTGGGGAATAGGGGTTGCGCTCGTGGTGTCAACGTGGACTGGCCTCAGGCGGTGGAAGCGAGACAGGGAATCTGCAGTATTTCCCGGGGAGCGTCTGCAGGCGGCTCTCTGGCTGTCGTTGTATGTTGCCGGGGTTGTAAGTGCCTTTGCCGGGCATATTGGTGCTGGAATATTGGCAATACTTTTAGCACAATTCCTGCCGAGATATCATTCGAAGGGTAAATGAAGAAAGTTAGCGGCCCATATCGGTGGGTTGCGGGTAAGAAGATGAGGTGCGGGCTTCGGTGAAGCCCGCTCACGAGTGAAGAATAACAGTATGCGGGTCATTCTTATAATGTGGGCGGGTCACACTGTGACCCGCGGAGAACAAGATAAGAGCGCGGGGCAACGGTGTGCCCCGCCCACTGGAAGAGGAATAAACATAGCCGGCAGGCATCACGCCCGCTGAGAGGAAAGCGATTTTGGATTTTATCGTTACAGGCATCTTCTGGTATGTGGCTTTTGTTTTCTGCGTCACGCTGCACGAGGCGGCGCATGCCTGGACCGCCAAGCTTGGGGGTGACTTGACGGCATACTACGGCGGTCAGGTTTCAATTGATCCCATACCTCATATCCGGCGCGAACTGATAGGAATGGTTGTGCTGCCCCTCATTTCGGTGTTTCTCATGGGTTGGCCGTTTGGATATGCCAGCGCGCCCTATGATCCATACTGGGCCCAGCGTTATCCCAGGCGGGCGGCGTTGATGGCGCTCGCAGGGCCGGTTTCAAACCTGCTCACGGCTGTTGTTGCGGGCATATTCATCCATGCAGGGTATCGTTATGGAATTTTTGAATCCCCGGTTCATCCGGATTATGCCGCTGTTGTTGTGACATCGCGTGAAGGTATGTGGCCGGCCGTGGCAATGCTCCTGAGCATGCTTTTCTCCCTGGGCTTGATCCTGGCTGTGTTCAACCTTATTCCTGTGCCTCCGCTTGACGGAAGCGGGATTCTTCCTCTCTTCCTGAACAATGAACTTACTTTTAAATACAGGCAGTTAATGCATCACCCCATGTTCACGTGGATCGGTATAATCATCGCATGGAACCTGTTTGATCCGCTGTTCCGTCCGATTTTCATGCTTGCTCTCAGCCTGTTGTATCCGGATGTGACTTACCGGTGAGTAGGAGAGAGCTCTGCTTTAGAGGATAATGTGGGCGGGTCACACTGTGACCCGCGGAGAACAATATAAGAACGCGGGGCAACGGTGTGCCCCGCCCACGGGATTAAAGAAAGAGAAGATCAATGCAACAGTCCCATGTTGTTCATCAAGGAGAAAGAGTAAATAGTTTGCCTCATTCGGCAAGTCTTAGGAGAGGGCGAGTCTCAGAATATCTAGGTCTGTATTATATAACAAAATGCATAAAAAAGGGTTGCGAGTTGTCCGATACACAACGTGCTGATATTGTGGACTCTATTTATTATTTTCGGGATAGAGATTTGATAGCATTGCATGCTTTTGTTGTTATGACCGATCATCTTCATCTGTTATTCAATCTTAAGGATGATCGGAATATTGGATTCGTAGTTGCCCAGTTGTGTCGCCGGGCAAGTTTTCCAAGCCGGCAAAGAAAAGTGATCATTGCATGGCAGGATGAATATCATGATCATAAGCTCAGGCTAAATGAGAATGTTGTCGATATAGTCAAATACATTGAGGGCAATCCGGTTAGAAAAGGTCTGGTCAATGATTGTGGGGATTGGAAATGGTCGAGTGCCCATGCTGATTACAGGAATAGACTGGATAGATGTTTCCTGGGACATGAAAGATGGGAAGGGCGCTTAGGTTAGAGGGAAATGTGGGCGGTCCATACCGCTGGGCCGCGGGTTTCGGTGAAACCCGCCCACGAGTGAAGAATAACAGTATGCGGGTCAGTCTTATAATGTGGGCGGGTCACACTGTGACCCGCGGAGAACAATATAAGAACGCGGGACAACGGTGTGCCCCGCCCACGAAGAGAGGTGTGCCCCGCCCACGAAGAGAGGTGTGCCCCGCCCACGAAGGGAAGAATGTCCCACCGACATGAGGAAATGCAGATGAAAATGAAAAGCATTTACACCACAACGATAACTGATGAGGCAAAAAGGCGGGGAATCAAGATTGAGGTCCTTGACGGGCGGATGCCAGTTTTTGTCCTCCGGAAAGGCCATCGTAGCGTCCGCTGTTTCAATGCCTTGACCGACAGGGTTGGGGCTGCGAGTTTCCTGCTAACGCAGAACAAGGCTTCGGCGAATTCACTCCTCCGCAGGAATGGAGTTCCTGTTCCTGTCCAGATGCCCTATACCAGTATGCACAATGCCGTGAAGTTCCTTAAGAAGCATAAATGTATTGTCGTTAAGCCGGCTGCACAGTGGGGCGGGCGTGGTGTTTCCGTTGATATTCGGACCGTTAAGGAGCTTGCTGATGCCGTAGGCCGGGCTCGATGCTGTGAAGAGGATGTGCTGCTTGAACAGTGCGTGAGGGGTGAAGATTACCGTCTGATTTTTGTTGGTTACAGATATGTGGCAGCGATAAGGCGAAGTCCCGCTACGGTTGTGGGCAATGGCCGGAGCACGGTGAAGGAACTGATTGTCCGTTTCAACAGCCGGGAGAGGAAGGTGGACGCAAGTCACCAGGTACCGCTGGATCGTGAGACAGAGCGGGCGCTTAATGCAGGTGGAATAAGTTACCGGAGCATACCGGCGGCAGGTGCGGTGGTGCGGGTCCGGATGAACTCGAACTATCACACCGGCGGAGCTGTTGAAGTGGTCACCGGCGCAGTGGACAAACGGCTGATTGCGGCGGCGGGGAAGATCGCAAAGCTTGTGGCTGTTCCGGTCATCGGCATCGATTTTCTGTGTGATAGAATCCGTGGACGTTACTGGGTCATTGAGCTGAGTCCGGACCTGGCCATATCGCCGCCGGAGGGCGCGGAAGTCGCAAAGCGTTTTCTTGACTATCTTTTTGGGAAGCACAAGGTTTAGGTCTACGCGGTGCCCGCTTTTCTGTCTCGCCTCCAAGGTGTTTCTCGAATAGATTGCTCTTTGGCTGTTAAAGAATTATAAGGGACTCGCTGGGTGCAATTATCGGGGGCTTGAATGTATCAGTGGAAACGATCGAAAGAATCAGTCTGGTGGGCAGTTTTTATTCTACTGGCAGTGGTTGCCGGGGTAGTTGCCATTGGCTCCATCTATTACAAGCGCCAGAAGGAAGATTCTGCTGAATGGGTTAAGAAGGAGCTTATTGCCATTGCAGACCTGAAAGTGAAGCAGATTGATGCATGGCGCAGGGAGCGTCTTGCCGATGGATATACCATAGCAGATAATCACATCATTGCCCGTGAGGTTGAAAAGTTCCTTGCCAGTCCGGATGGCGTCGGCAAGGAGGACATCCAGCTGTGGCTTTCTTCCCTGTGTACGAATTACGGCTATCACAGCATAGTCATGGTTGATGTCAATGAGAAGGCTTTACTATCAGTAGGGGAGACACGCACCGAAATCGGAGAGCATGCCTTTTCAGTCCTGAGGGACGTTTTCAATTCCGGAAAGATATTTCTATCTGATTTCCACAGGGCTCAACCGGTTGATGTCGTTCATCTTGATATGGACGTGCCCTTGACCCTGGCAGGACCCGATGGCAGGCACAGGAATGTCGGTGCCTTGGTGATGAGGATCTCCCCGGATTTCCTGAACTCTTTTCTGCAATTATGGCCCACGCGCAGCAAGTCGGCAGAGACGCTGCTTGTGAGACGTGATGGAGACAGCGTGGTCTTCCTTAATGAGCTTCGGCATAAGAAAATCGTTCCGATTGATTATCGCCTTCCCCTGGCGATGAAGGAGCTTCCGGCGGTTAAAGCAGTGCTTGGTGAGGCAAATTCTTTTGCCGCGGTTGATTACCGGGGCGTACCTGTCTTTTTCACTTCCAGGAAAGTTCCGGATTCGCCGTGGTATCTGGTTGCGAAAATTGACCAGGCTGAGGTTTTGAATCCTCTTAAGAAAGGCGGATGGCTGATAATGCTGGCCGGACTGGGAATTGTCATTGTCGGGGTGCTTCTGCTGCTGGAATGGTGGCATAGCCAGTTGGTGCGGTTTTACAGGAGACAGTATGAAGTGGAAGTTGACCGTAAAATCATCGCCCAGCGTTATGATTATATACTCAAGAATGCCAATGACATAATTGCCGTGGCAGACAGTGAGAAAAGAATAGTTGAAGTTAATGACAGGGCAATTGGCGCCTATGGTTATACCCGCGAAGAATTCCAGGGGATGAATATACGTTATCTCCGGGCGCCGGAATACAGGGACAAGCTGGAAAGTGACGTGGAGATTGAACAGGCGAGAGCGGGGACGGTATACGAGACGGTTCATGTGAGGAAGAACGGCGAGGAGTTCCCCGTAGAAGTCAGCCTGCGCCTGATAGAGGTGGCGGGCCAGCCATTCTATCAGGGAATAATCCGTGATATCTCTGAACGGAAAAAAGCCGAACAGGCAAGGAGAGAAAGTGAAGAACGTTTCAGGATGATGTTTGACCAGGGAATGCTGGGAGTAGTCCTTAATGATTCTGATGGAAGATTCCTGCGGGTGAATCAGGCTTTTTGCAGACTGACCGGATACGAAGAGAAGGAACTGTTGTCAAAATCTTTTGTTGATATTACGCACCCGGACCATGGCATGCGCGATATCGAGGCGGTTAAGAAAGTGGCAAGAGGGGAACTCCCGTATTACAGGACCGAAAAGCGGTATATCAGGAAGGATGGCAAGGTTGTCTGGGGGAGTGTTATTGCGTCACTTATCCGGGACCAGACAGGAAAGGCGCTCTATATCCTGGCAATGATAGAAGATATCACCGAACGTAAAAAGGCCGAACAGGCCCTGATCGAAAGTGAAAACCGCTATAGCGAGCTTTTCGACAGAATGACAAGTGGAGTTGCAATTTATGAGCCGAGTGAAGACGGCCATGTTTTCATTATAAGGGACATCAATAAAGGCTGTGAGAAAATACTCAATGTCAGTAAGAAGGATGTTATTGGCCGGCGGGTGGAAGATGCGTTTCCGGGAGTGAAAGATTTCGGCCTGTTTGATGTTTTTAAACGTGTCTGGCAGTCAGGTGTACCCGAACAGCTTCCCGCTGCCATCTATAAGGACCAGAGACTTGAAGCCTGGTACGAAAACTTTGTGTATAAGCTCCCATCAGGAGAGATCGTGGCCGTTTTTGATGATGTTACCGAGCGCAAGAGGCACTCGGATGAACTCCTTAAAACGAACACTGAACTTTCAGGCGCATTGGAAAAAGTCAAGAGAATGCAGGAAAGTATCATCATCCAGGAGCGGCTCAGTGCCCTCGGTCAGATGGTGAGCGGAATTACGCATGACTTCAATAACGTACTGATGCCGATCCTGGGCCTTTCAGACTTCCTGCTCTCGAATCCTTCGATAATGGATGACAAGAATGCGGCTACCAGCCTGATCAGGAACATATCAAAGGCATCAAAGGATGCCGCTGCAATGGTAAAGCGCCTGCGTAATTTCTACCATCCGGACGAAGATCTTGTTGTTGTTCCTGTTGATGCCGACAAGTTATGTTCGGATGTTATTGCCATGACCGAACCCAGGAGAGCTCAGTCCCAGGCGGAAGGCTGTGTCATACGTATGAAGAAGGATATGGGGAATCTTCAGATTGTCATGGCTAACGAGACGCAAATTCGCGAAGTGTTGATCAACCTCGTGCTCAATGCCATTGATGCCATGCCGAGGGGTGGGACCATTGAAATCAAT
>Ga0172371_10001214_pt1 | contig 40763 bp, 35 predicted proteins | sample Lak12m_FD_114543 | JGI IMG/M metagenome (GOLD analysis project Ga0172371, IMG submission 114543) | Freshwater microbial communities from Kabuno Bay, South-Kivu, Congo - kab_022012_12m | ecosystem: Environmental > Aquatic > Freshwater > Lake | place: Democratic Republic of the Congo: South-Kivu... | reverse complement strand
GGGGCATATGTAGTATATACATATTCGGGTCCATCTGATGGGTCCAAACTGCCCGGAACGCCGGAACGGGAGCGACGGCCAAGTCATGCGCATAGTGGACGGAGAATCGAGGGCTGCCGGAGAAGGGCAGCCCTCGCATGATGGGGCGGAACCGAACTCAGGATTTTCGCGTCACCACTGGTGACCGCAGTCGCCGCGCACAACCCTAAGGACGCGTCAATCTGCAATCTCGAATCTGGAATACAGAATACCGAAGGACCGCTGGCCGTAAGCTGTCAGCCGTGAGCCGTCTTCGCCTCGACCACTTCCTCCACCGCTGTAGCCGTGGCACGCTCATTGACAAGCATCGAGCAGGGAAGATAATAGCGTGCTCGGGATACGCTATGAAGTGCACTACTGGTCTGGTCCTGGCGCTGGTCACACTGCTCGGCGGCGCAGCCCGGGCCGAGGAATGGACCGGGCCCTACCTGATAAGTGAGTACCTCGGAGGGATCAAACCAGCGACCTGCAAGGAATGTCTGCCAAGCTATCGGACCTGTGTGGTCTGGCAGTTCTACGATGGTGCTCGATGGACTCTTGCCTACAGGGAGTTTTACTTCCAGTACGGCTGGCAGGGAGAGTGGCCGGTTTGCTACGGGGAGGAAGCGGTCAACCCGTCACTGGCCGGCGCAAACCGCTCGGATGGTCAGCCTGAGTATTGGTGCGTCTGGGAACGTCGGGAGGATACGTGCGGGAGTATCCATGTCGCAGCGTACAGGTTCAACGATTGGGACTATCAAGTGTCCATTGGGAACTGCATCAATACGGATGGAGACTCGGCCCGTCCGGATGTGGTTGTTATCGCCGACGATTCGCTGGAGGACATCGTATGGGCTGCCTGGACCAATCACGATTCCTCCGGCTGGTATATACAGTACACGTACACGCTCGACGACACTTGGACGTTGCCGTCGTCGGCTGTCTTGTCTCGGACCGACCCGATTCGACACACACGCCTCGGGCGCGGCCGACTGAATGACACGACGGGCTGTCCGTTGCTGGTATGGGAAAGCAACGGTGACATTTTCTACTCGGAATACACCGAGGGCAAATGGCAGACTGCGATAGAGGTAGCCCATTCGGATTCCCTGGACCGCAATCCCGATGTCGTTAGTTTCACGACTGACCCCGGATATGGGCCTTGGGTGACATGGGAATCCACGCGCGATGGGGACACGGCGGTTTACGGCACTGGCGAGAATTCGTTCTCAATCGGGGTGCGTTGGTGCGACTCGGCCGGAGCAGGAAGGAACTTCTCGCCATGCGGCAACCCGGCCTCCTACCCGAAGAAAGGCTGGGACGAATGGGCGGTTGCGGCATGGGTCTCGGACAGAGATGGGAACCCCAACATTTACGCTCGCACGCGATTCGCCGATAGCGAAGCACGTTTGGACGCTGATACCGCGACGGACGTCAGTCCCGCGGTGACGACCTTTGGGCTTACCTTGCACTGGTGCGTCTGGCAGTCGAACCGTGGAGGCAGTTGGAATATCTGGGGCAGTCTGATGGACGCGATGGAGTCGAGTGTGGATCGGGCCGCTGCAGGGATGAGCGCCGACGTGATGAGTCCCGCCACGATTGCTCGCGGCCTGCCGCCGGGCGCAGTGGCCTTCGATGCGATGGGGCGGAGGGCGGTGAACCCTAGGTCGGGGATCTGCTTTGTGAGGGATGAGGGGCGAGGGGCGCGGGACGCGGGCCGGACCCGCAAGGTCATCATCGAGCGGTAGCTGGCCCAAGCCTTGACGTCTCAATCATCCGTGTCCATCTGCGTTCATCCGTGGTTGCCCACCCGGCCATCCTGCTTCGGGCATAGGTTGACTTCTCTTCGGAGTCGGTGAGAATCTAGGGGTGATTCGCCAAAGCTGCCGAGCCGTCTGCATCCAGAGGAGACCGGATGAAGGGTCTTGAGATCCGGGCGTTCGTGATTGAGGATACGGACGCGGTGCTCGACGTTTGGGGCCAGGCAGGAATGACCGCGCCGAACCGGAATCCTCGTTCCGACATTCAGAAGAAGCTGCGCCACAGCCCGGAGTCGTTCTTCGTCGGCAAGGTCGAGGGCAAGGTGGTGGCGACGGTGATGGTCGGGTACGACGGTCACCGCGGCTGGATATACAAGCTTGCGGTGATGCCGGACCAGCAGCGCAAGGGCATCGGTACCCGGATGATGGAGCATGCCGAGAACTGGCTCAGGCAGCAGGGCTGTCTAAGGGTCAAGCTCGAGGTACAGCAGGACCGGGCCGCCGTGACCCAATTCTACGAGAAGCTGGGCTACGACGTTCGGCCGCTCATCAGCATGGCGAAGTGGTTCCGGGTCTCGGATTCTTGACTTTAGCCTCTGAGGCGAATACAATTGGCGAGAGTTCCTAAAGCGCCCGTAGCTCAATTGGATAGAGTGCCGGACTACGAATCCGTAGGTTGCGCGTTCAAGTCGCGCCGGGCGCGTTCCGAAGAAAGGGTCCAAGCGTCCAGGGGTCCGGGGGGTCGGGTCAGGACCGCGCCCCAGAGCCCTGGCCATGAGCGGTGGATGAGGGCAGCGCTGGCCGAGGCCGAGGCTGCGGCCGCCGAGGGCGAGGTGCCGGTGGGTTGCGTGGTTGTGCATGAGGGCCGGATAATCGGCCGGGGCCACAACCGTACCGAGACGCTGAAAGACCCGACCGCTCACGCCGAGATTGTGGCGATTGGCGCCGCCGCGTCGGCCCTCGATAACTGGCGGCTGAGCGGAGCGACGGTCTACGCGACCCTCGAGCCATGTCTGATGTGCGCCGGGGCGCTGATTCTGGCCCGGCCTGACCTGGTGGTGTTCGGTGCGCGGGACCCGAAGTTCGGCTGCCTCGGCTCGCGGTACGACATTGCCGGGGACAACAGGTTCAACCATGAACTGAAGGTAGTTGAGGGCGTGCTGGCGAATGAATCGGCAGAATTAATGAAGAGCTTCTTCCGCGCGAAGCGGAGGTGAAACTATGGTCGTTGGAGAGATGGCCGAGTGGACGATGGCGCGTGACTCGAAATCACGTATACTCGCAAGGGTATCGGGGGTTCAAATCCCTCTCTCTCCGTGTGTCCTTGAGCCAAAGTCAGCAGTCAGGTGTTAGGAGTGAGCAGTGAGAAGTAGGCAGATCCTGAAGCTGCTCTTTGCCGTTGCGGTGCTGCTGCCGGCGGCCGAGGCGCGGCAGCTCCGTCTGGTGAAGTCGCAGCGGCAAAACCGACCGGGCGCGGTTGAGCACACCGCGCGGCTGCTGGCGTCGTTTGCGAAGGCCGAGAAGAGCCCGGCGCCGCTGGAGCGATTCCGGTTCAAGCCGACCGCCTCGGAAATCGCGCGCATCCGGAAGCTACAGGCCGGCGGCACCGACACGGTGCGCGTGCTCTGCCTGCGCGTGGAGTTCCAAAACGATACAACCTCACTGACGACGGGCAACGGCAAGATGGATACGCTCGGATTCCTGACGCCGGATTCGGGCCTGTTCTACGATCCGCCGCACTTCAAGACCTACTTTGAGCGGCAGATGGAGGGACTGCGCAACTACTTCCGGGCGCAGTCGCTGGGCAAGCTCTACGTCGAGTACACCGTAATGCCCTCCGGCGAGAAGACCTGCTACCAGTTGCCGCGCGAGATGCAGTTTTACGGCGACACACTATCGTACGATGCCATCGAGCTGGGCCTCGTGCGGTTGATGAACGATGCATTCAAGGTTGCCGACGCGGATACCGAGATTCGTTTCAGTGACTACGACGAGTACATCGTGTTCCATGCGGGCTCGGGGCTGCAGTCCGATACGGACGGGGACTCGCCGTTCGACCTCTTGGCCGGGGAGATTCCGTCGGATGCGATTCAGGCCTACCTCGGCGAGCCCTACATCTCGGTTGATTCGGGCCGGACCCACATTGAGCACGCGACCGTTCTTCCGGAGATGATGCGGCAGGACACGATGTACCAGGGCGAGACCAACGTCCTCGGTATGACCGGCCTGGCCGGTACGCTCTTTCACGAGTTCGCGCACCTGCTCGGGGCATACGACCTGTATGATGTGACCGGTATCACGATGGGCGTGGGCGGCTGGAGCCTCATGGGCTACGGCAGCTGGCTCGGCGACTACGGGGCGGGCGCGCCCCCGGGCGTGATACCGGGTTTTCTGGACGCGTTCAGCCGTACGCTCTTCCTTGATACTATCAACCAGGTGAAGACCGTGAAGGTGCCGGTCGAGTCGATTCCGATATTCGCGGCCGAGATGGACTCGGGGCTGTTCGGCCAGCGGGGAGACTCGGGCCAGCCGACGATCGTCAAGATTCCGATCAGCCCGGATGAATACTTCCTGCTCGAGAACCGGCAGGTGGACGTCCGCGCCCCGGACACGATCATGGTCGATGACAGCGACGGCGTGGCTGTATCGGTTGACTACAATGAGTACGATTTCTTCCAGCCGGGGTCGGGAATGCTCATCTGGCACGTCGACCGGAAGGTGCTGGCCGACTACGGGCCGTACAACGCGGTCAATATCGACCCGGCCCACAAGGGCGTAGACATGGAAGAGGGCGACGGCGTTCAGGACTTCGACGTGCCCTACTGGCAGTCCCGACAGCCGACCTTCGAGATTTACGGGTACAAGTATGACCCCTTCTTCAAGGGCGGGTACAATGATAGCTTCACCGCCCGAACCAACCCGAACAGCGACGCCTACAAAGGACGCAGCTACCTTGCCGTCAAGCTGCTGGGAGCGGTGGACACGACGGCGCGGCTCAAGGATACCATCATCCCGGTCAGGGTCGGCTGGGACCTGTACCAGCCGGGTTTCCCGAAGCTGGCTGGCAACACCCCATTCCTCTCGGCGTTCGCCGCGGACATGTACGGCAACGATTCGCTGGAAATCGCCGCCATTGACACTGCCGGCGGGCTGAAGATCTGGCGTGCCGACGGCTCGACGGTGCGCTCACTGGGCCTCGGCTACACGACCCGGGCCGACATCGCGGTCGGCGACGTGACCGGCGATTCGAAGCTTGAGGTTGTGGCGGCGGGCAACGACACGCTCGTGACCATTGTCCCGGTAGTCGGGACGCCGACCCGCATCAGGGTCGGCGACCGCGTCTTTGCCGCGCCCGTGCTCGCCGACCTGGACGGCGACGCCAAGAAGGAAATCGTCGTCGGGTCGGTTGATGGCAGGCTTTATGCCTGGAAGGGTGACGGTACCCCGCTTTCCGGTTTCCCGGTCGCCGTCGGCTCGGAGATACGCGCGGCGGTTGCCGTCACCGATACGGTCAGGCCTCAGATCGTGCTGCTCTCAGGCGACGGACGGCTGTTTCTCTTTAATCCCGACGGCACTCTCGTGAACGGCTTCCCGGTGGTGCTCAGCACGTCGCCGTACTACGCCAAGGCCCAGCCGGTTGTCGGTGACTTCGACCGGGACGGCGCGAGGGAAATTGCCGTGATTGCCCCGGGTGACCACGACTATCGGCTGTACGTCGTCGGGCTGGATGGTGGGGTGAAGTTCCAGTCGCGCGAGTTCATCCGCAGTCCGTTCACGGGTACGCTCGCCGCCGCCGACATGGACAGTGACCAGTACCTCGACGTGCTGGCCGCGTCGATGAACGAGCTGTTTGCGCTTGGACGCAACGCGACCATCGTCACGAACTATCCGTTCACCCAGGACTCTACGTACACGACCACGGAACTGGCGGGCAACTGGATTATTACGTTTGACACGTATTTCCAGTACCTGTCTTCGCCGGTAGTTGCCGACATCGACGGCGATGACACCTCCGACGTGGTAATCGGCTCGCCGCAGTACGGTTTGCTGGGATTCAACGGCAGGACCGGGAAGCCGCTGCCGTTCTTCCCGCTGATGGCGACCGCGGGGATAAGCGCAGTGCCGCTTGCCGCCGACATCGACGGCGACGGCAAGGTCGAGCTGGCCGCCGGCGACGACTCCGGCTCGTTCTACGTCTGGAAGATGCCGGGCCCGGCCGCAGGCAGCAAGTGGCCGTGCGCGTATCATGACGCCTGTCACACCGGCCTCATCCTCGACTCGGAGTTGCCGCCCTGGCAGCCGCGCGCGCAGACTGATTCGCTGGTCAAGAAGCTGTGCGTCTGGCCGAATCCGGCGGCTGCCTCCGTGAACATCCGCTACCATGTCAATGATGCCGACCAGGTCAGGCTGCGGTTCCTCGACCTGAGCGGCGAACCGGTCGGCGCCGAGTTCAACGGCCAGGCGGTGAAAGACGCCGACAATGAGACAACGGTCGACCTCACCGGGATTGCGCCGGGCGCGTACGTGGTCAGGCTCGAGGCGAAGGGCTCGGGCAGACGCGAGGTGAAGTTCACCAAGCTGGCAATCGTAAGGTAAGCTAGCATTGCGGATTGGAGATTGCGGATTGTTGATTGCCGCGGCCGCATTCGCCGTGTGCGCGGCCACGGCCGTGGCCGGCCCGGCCGAACTGACCCGGATGCGGACTCCGGCCAACCCGCGGCCGCTGCCGCCTGATAAGTCACCTCCGAGCCACGCGGTGCAGACCACCTGGCCGGGTACGGCTGGACCGGATTTGGGCGCAACCCTCAAGGACGACTTTATCTGCAATGACGATACTGCGAGCGGGTGCAACCACCTCGCTCCTAAGATCGCGGTGGATGGACTGGGCAATCTGGTGGTGAGCTGGTACGAGTTCCGCGATGGCGACGCCGACGCATGGTCCCAGCGTCTTGATTCGGCCGGCAACAAGGTGGGCGTGAACGAGCGGCTGAATGACGATATCACGATGGGCTGGCAGGGCGACCCGTCGAGCGCGATGCGGCCGGATGGCCGGGCCCTTTTCTGCTGGGAAGACCGCCGGGACATCGGCAATTCCGACCTGTTTGCGCAGCGGTTCGACGCCGCCGGTTCAAGGCTGGGGGACAATTTCCGGGTCAGCGATTCGGCCGTCGCCGGCGACCAGGACATGTCCGGTGCGTGGGCGGCGCCGGGCGGCGTCGCGTTGCTGGCCTGGGACGACCGCAGGTTCGGTCTGACCGGCGACATCTTCGCGCAGTTCCTCAATCCCGACGGCACGCGCCTGGACACCAACTTCCGCGTCAATGACGATCCGGTCGGCACCGCGAATCAGTACGAACCGGCCGTTTCGGGGGACAGTTCGGGCCGGTTTGCAGTTGCCTGGATGGACGGCCGGGGCGGAGGCGGCGCGATGGACTGGAACGTCTTCGGCCAGCGGTTCGGGCCGCTCGGCCAGCGGCTGGGCGCGAACATCCAGGTTACCACCGATACGAGCGTCCAGTGGTCGCCCGACGTCTCGTGCGGACCGGGCGGCGAGTTCGTCGTGACGTGGGACGATGGGCGCAACGGCAACTGGGACGTATACGGCCAGCGCTATGCGGCCGACGGCGGTCCTCGTGGTCAGAATTTCCGGGTCAACGACGATAACGGCAGCGCTGACCAAATGAGCTCCGGCGTAGCGGTAAATACCTACGGCGAGTTCATGGTCGTCTGGACCGACCGGCGGAACGGGCAGAACGACGTTTACGCGCGGCGATTCGATGCGGCCGGCAACCCTTTGGGCGCGAGCTTCATGTTGAACGATGTTGTTACCGGGAGCCAGGCGGACCCGGCGATCAAGGCGCGGCCGGACGGCGGGTACTGGGCGGCATGGTCCGACGGGCGCTCCGTGGGCGCCGACATCTACTGCCAGCGGCTCAGTCGCAGCGGCGGCAAGCTGGGCGCCAACTTCCGCGTCAATGACGACCGGGGCAGCGCGCTTCAACGCTGCTCGTCCATCGGCATGGACGCGAACGGGCTTATCTGCGTGGCGTGGGAGGACGAGCGCAACGGGCCGACCGATATCTACCGCTGCCTGACTGACCCGGACGGAAACACACTCGGCGCGAACCTCCGGCTCAACAGCGACGGGGCGGGCGGCGCCGACCAGTACTACGCGAGCGCGGCCGGCGGCAACGGCCGGTTCCTCGTCGCCTGGACCGACCTGCGGGCCGGTTCGGATTCAACCGACATCTACGCCCAGTTCCTTGACTCAATCGGTGCGCCGCTCGGCTCCAACTTCCGCGTGAATTCCGACGCGACCGGCGCGTTCCAGTGGTATCCGTACGCGGCGATGGATTCAGCCAACAACGCCATCGTTCTCTGGATGGACACTCGCGACGGTCCGTACCAGATGTACTGCCGCCGGTACGGCGCCAACCGGAACCCGCTCGGCCCGGAGTTCGCGGTGCAGGATTCAACCAGCGACGGCTACTACGGCAGCGCGGCCATGAATCGAAGCGGCCGGTTCGTCTGCGCCTGGATGGACTACCGCTCAGGGACTTCCGACATCTACTGCCAGGCCTATCGGGCCGACGGGTCTTCGCTCGGCGGAAATATCCGCGTGAACCTCGACCCTCCGGGCAAGTACCACGGTTACCCGTCGTGCGCGATTGACGAGCAGGGGCGGTTTGCCGTGGCCTGGGAAGATACGAGAAACGACGTCTACGACGTCTGCCTGCAGCGGTTCGATTCGGCCGGAGCGCGCATCGGGGGCAACGAGAAGGTCAACGACAATCCGGCCGCGGGCGCCGCCTATTCGCCGAGCTGCGCGTATTCCCGTGACGGCCGACTGGCGGTCGAGTTCAACGACGAGCGCGATTTTCCGGGATGCCCGCAGATTTACTGCCAGCGGTTCCGGCCCGACGGCACCCGCATCGGCAATAACCGGGTCGTGCACGCGCTCCGGTTCTTTGCGCACAACTACCGCTGGACCGTGGGTCAGAGCATCGCGGCGAGCGACAGCGTGCTGGCATTTGCCTGGACCGACAACCGCCGGCACAAAGGATTCGACATCTATGCGAGGCTGACCGACTGGGATATAACGGCAGTGGAAGAAACGCCGGACCCGGGTTTCCGGCCGGCCGGGTCGCCGAGTATCGTCCGGCGGGACGGGCGGCTTGCGGTCAGCTTCAGTTCGGCGGATGGAATCGCCCGGCTCTACGACGCCGCGGGCCGGCAGGTGCGGCAGGCCCGGGCCGATGGCGGACGTGGATTTGACCTGCGCGGGCTCAGAGCCGGAGCCTACTTCCTCGTCGTCAGGAACGGCGCCGGGTTCGACCGCCTCAAGGTGGTCATAGAATGAGAGGGTGACAATGGTTTGGACTACGCTTCTCAGTTTTGTGGTGGCGGCCCAGACGGCCGTCGGCGCGACGGCGCCGAAGCAGGCGGTGCGGGGACAGGCAATGCTCGCCTCAATGGCGCTCCCCGGTACCGGGCAGATGCTCCTCGGCAGCACCGGCCGGGGCGAGGCCCTGCTCTGGCTGGATGGCGCCATCTGGGCGCTCTGGTCCGGTTTCTCCTGGTCCAGTTCCGCCCACGAGCACGACGCGCGCATCTTTGCCGGACGCGAGGCCGGTGCCGACCTGACCGTCAAGGAGCCGCGCTACTATCGGGCGCTGGAGCAATACGACAACGCCGATGAGTATAACGAGAACGTCCGCTCGGACGCGCGGGACTACTACCCCGACGACCCCGAGCGGCAGCATGCCTACTACGAGAGCGAGGGCTATTTCGGCGCCCAATCCTGGAACTGGAGCTCGGACTCGGCCCGGTTCCGCTACTGGGGGACGCGCCGGGCGGGCCGGGACGCCGCGCTGAACGCGCGGTTCGCGGTCGGCGCGCTGCTCCTGAACCGGCTGGTCAGCTTCGTCGACTGCGCCTTCTTCGCCGGGCGGGAGGGCCCCGCCGGGCGGGTTGAGTTCCGGCCCGGGGACAACGCGCCCGGCCTCAAGGTCTGCTACCGGTTCTAGCTTCGATGTACAGCGCCTGATGCACGACGGGTTCGACTTCCTCGTCATCGGCTCGGGCATGGCCGGGCTCTGGCTTTCTCACCGGGTCAGCCGACAGGGCACGGTTCTGCTCGTCACCAAGAAAGAAGATACGGAGTCGAACACCAACTACGCGCAGGGCGGCATCGCGGCGGCGGTCGATTCCGACGACAGCGCCCGGCTCCACTACGAGGACACGATTCGCGTCGGCGGCGGCATATCCCACCCGGACATCGTCAAACTGGTGACCGAGGCCGGGCCCGCGCTGGTGCGCGAACTGCACGACCTTGGAGTACCGTTCAACACCTACGCCGACGCCGCCGGAAATGAACGCTTCGACCTCGGACAGGAGGGCGGGCACCGGCGGCGGAGGATAGTCCATGCCCGCGACTTCACCGGCGCGGAGATTGAGCACGGATTGCTCAAGGCGGTCCGCGCCAACCCGAATGTAACGATGCTGGAGGAGCACTTCGCCGTGGACCTGGTTCGGGCCGAAGACGGCCGCTGCTGTGGCGCGCGGGTGCTCGACAAGTCGAGCGGCAATATCGAGACGCTCGCGGCCCGGGTCTGTCTCCTCGCAACCGGCGGGATGGGACAGGCCTGGCTGCACACCACCAACCCGCGGATTGCTACCGGTGACGGCGTCGCGATGGGGTTTCGCGCCGGCGCCAGAATCGCGAACATGGAGTTCGTTCAGTTCCATCCGACGTCGCTTTTCGGGCACCTGTTGCAGGGCCGGGCGTTCCTCATTTCCGAGGCAGTCCGAGGCGAGGGAGCGATACTCCGGACCCGCGACGGCCACGCGTTCATGCCGGCCTATCACCCGGACGCCGACCTGGCGCCGCGCGACGTCGTGGCGCGGGCCATCGCTACGGAACTCAAGCTGCGGGGCGGCGACTACGTCCTGCTCGACGCCACCCACCTCGACCCGAAGCGGTTGCGCGAGCGATTCCCCAACATCAGCGAAACCTGCCTGAAACTCGGCATCGATATCACGCGCCAGCCGATACCGGTGGTCCCGGCCGCGCACTACCTCTGCGGCGGGATTCAGACGAACGACTGGGCCGAGACGTCGGTCGCCGGGCTCTTCGCGGCCGGCGAGTGCGCCTGTTCCGGGCTTCACGGCGCGAACCGGCTGGCCTCGAACTCGCTCCTCGAAGCTTTGGTAATGGCCGACCGAGCCGCACATAAGGCAGCCGAGCAATGCAAAATGCAGAATGCAGAATGCAAAATGCCGGAGCCCTCGTCCGCTCCTGCTTCATCCTTCTCTCACTCAGACCTGGACGCTGGACACGTCGCCGAACTGCGCCGGCGGCTGGCGAAGCGGATGTGGCAGAACGCCGGCGTTGTCAGGAACGACAAGGGCCTGGCCGAGGCCCGAAGCGACCTGCTCACATTGGCTGCGGAGAGCGACAGCCTGGGGCGGTCCGTGGCCGGCATGGAGCTGCGTAACCTCGTCGCGGCCTCGCTACTCGTCGTCGAGTGCGCCCTGCGCCGGCCTGAATCGAGAGGCCTGCATTACAATGAAGACCATTCGCAGCCGGACGACGGCTACCGGCACGACACGGTCATCAGCCGGGAAGAGACCGATCTCCCCGCTGCCTGAACCGGCCCGGCGGCTGCTCGAACGCTTCGAAAGCTACCTCCTGGTCGAGCGCAGCGTCACCCACGGCTCGGCCGAATGCTATCTCGCCGACCTCCGCCAGTTCCTGCTCGCGATGCCGGAGGTAGCCGCGCAGCCGGCCGCGGCCACCCGCAAACTGCTCCACGACTACGCCCGTCAGCTCGGCACTGCCGGCCTCGCCACAACGACGGTCGCCCGGAAGCTCGTATCCATCCGGCTGTTCTATCGGTTCCTCGCGTCGGAACAGCTTCTTGCCGCCAACCCTGCCGACGACATCGACCTGCCCAAGCGCCGGCGCAAGCTGCCCGGGGTCCTGACCCAGGACGAAGTGGCAAAGCTGATTGACGCCGCCGGGCAGGCGCCGGACCGATTCTGGGCCTTGCGCAGCCGGGCCATGCTTGAGGTGATGTATGGCAGCGGGCTGCGGGTGTCGGAACTGCTCGGTCTTCAGACGAGCAACATGGCGCTGGCTGATGGCTTCCTGCGGGTGATGGGCAAACGGAGCAAGGAGCGGGTCGTGCCGATGGGACAGCCGGCAGCAAACGCCGTTCGCGACTTTCTCAGCGTGGCCCGTCCGCACTACGCCGGAAAGAAGACGAGCCCTTATCTATTCCTGAACCACCGCGGCGGCCGGATGTCGCGCATGGGGTTTCTCAACATCCTGCGCTCCTGTGTCGCGCTCGCCGGTATCAACCATCGCGTCACGCCGCACACGCTCCGCCACTCCTTCGCCACCCACCTGCTCGAAGGCGGGGCAGACCTGCGGGCGGTGCAGGAGATGCTCGGCCACGCGAGTATCGCGACTACCCAGATTTACACTCACGTTGACCGGGAATACCTGAGAGAAACCCACCGCACCTTCCACCCCCGCGGATAGGAACAGCAGGGCGGAAATCTTCCGTCCTCAGCCCTCAATCCTCAGTCGTAGTCCTGAATCCTCTGCCGCGGCCAGTCAGCAATCTGCAATCTGAAATGCCGCGGTCGCACGGCGGATTGAAATGGGTGAGGCGCCCCGAAACACCTGAATCCCCGCAGGTCTTTTACCTCTCCGCGCCTCATTTCCTCTGATGGCTGGACTAGCTGGTGCCCTCCTTACCGCCTACTGCGGCAGCCACTATGACCAGGACAACGCTGTAGAGCACCAGCACTATCCCAATCTGCCATGCCTCGTACCTGAAACGCTGCTGCAGCGGCCAGCCGATGCCCATCGCCCAGACTCCGAAACCCACCATGGTTGCTGCTAGGTGCAGGAAGTTGCGGACCTTGCCGGCGAACCACATATAGACCGGGGTCAGAATCATCAGCACGACCCCCGCACCGATTACCCAGTTCACCGTACCTGGGTTGATGATATCGCGCGTGGCGCCGACGATAGTCAGATACGCAGCGGTTGTCTCGGCCGGTAGGAGCTTCATCAGGACATCCGCCGTTGAATCAGGCTGCTTGTTTTCCTTAAGGGCGCGACTCCGGGTGACGATAACGCGACTCAAGCTCCCTCCTTTCCGTCTTGCTGACGGCGACTACTGCGATACGGCCACCGGTATCAGTCTCGACAACCGGCCGGATTCGTCGTACTCAAAGCTGTACAACGTGAACGACTTGAGGGGAATTGTATCGACGACCGTCAGGCCGGGATGCGTACTGTCCTTCACTGACTTCACGGCTGCCGCGGCTGCCGCGGCTGCCGTGATTCCGCCTGTCACACCGGACAGCAGCTTGTCGATGGTCTCGGGTACCTTGGAGTCGGCGTCCGTGCCCACCTGTGACAAACGCCAGCCGTCATTCAGGGTCAGGTCCAGCTTCAAGGTCCCCAGACCGAACCTCGGGTCTACCGCATATGACTGAGTGTAGTCGGGCAGCCAGATTACCTTGGCGGAATCCGACGTCACCAGCAGGAATGGACGCGGCAGGTAGTACCGGAAACCGGGCGGGCTTTTACCGGGCCCGGCAGGTCTGACGTACAGACGGGAGCAGGTAGCAGCCAGCAACGCCGCTACCGCCGCCATGACGAACAGGAGTCGATTCGGTCTCATCTCGGTCTCCTTTCATGCACAGGCAGGTCCCATGTTTCTTATGCCTAAGCACGACTAGCTGCCGTGCTCGGGCATCCTGGCTAGAACGCAACCTCAGCAGCCCACCTGCGGTTGCTGCTGCTCTGCGTGGCTACGAATTGTTCAGTCTTCAGTTGCCTTCCAGGCTCGGAGGTGGGGCGAGATTCCTTCCAGGTCCCGCCTTCGGGTCGAGGCCCACTCGTTCAGACGTTGATTATGCCCATCGCGTCTAGAAGTGTCAAGGAAAAACGCGTCAAGGTTCGGCCAGTGTCGCGGGCGGGGGTGTCAAATCGGCGGGGCTGATGCCTGTGAGCGGGGCCCCGCGGTTCATTTAAATGAACCGCGGGGTTTGGTGTCAGATGTAGGGGAGGGGGAGGAAGGGGCTGTAGAATTGGCGACGAGGGAATGGCCGGAAGCCGTCAGCCGTGGGCTGTCAGCGGCAGGCTGATTCGCCTTGCGCTTGTGCTCGGGCTAGTTGCGGGCTTGCGGCTTGAGGCCAGCGGACTACGCCCCCGCCAGTCTGCAATCTGAAATGCCGACGCATATGGCCCGATGCCTAGCTGACCAGTGGGACCTTGTGCGGCGCAGCGGTGGCGGAAGTCCGCACGAAGTAGACACCGGGTTTCGGTTGCAGCAGGCGCCTGTCCATTGCGTCGAAGGCGACGCAGGAGGCGAGACGCCGGAGGCCTGACGCCACGGACAGAACCGTTGTCCGAAGCCTAGCGCGCATGACTCGTGGCCTAAGGGCCTTCTTCCACCGCGCCGACATTGCCCAGCGAGTCGGTCTTCATGAGAAAGGCATCCCAGTACCCTGCGCCGAAGGACCCGGTGGTGCCTGCGACGATGTATGCGCCATCTGCTGTCTGCAGGACCGAGCAGCCATAGTCGAAGGGCTTCCCGCCATGGACTCCGGTCCACAGGGTATCGCCGGAGGCGTCGGTCTTGACTAGATAGATATCGCTGTTCCCTGCGCCGAAGGAAAAGGTGCTGCCTGCTACGATGTAGCCCCCATCTGCGGTCTGCTGGACCGAGACGCCCCAGTCGTGCTTTGTCCCGCCATAGGTTCTGGTCCACAGGGTATCGCCGGAGGCGTTGGTTTTGACGAGATAGACATCGCCATCCTCTTCGCCGCGGCAGTTGGCGAGGCCGGTGATGATGTAGCCACTGTCTGCGGTCCGCTGGACCGAGTAGCTCAAGTCGTGGCTCGTCCCGCCATAGGTTCTGGTCCACAGGGTATCGCCGGAGGCGTTGGTTTTGATGAGAAAGACATCATCCGATGCGCCGAGGGAGTAGGTGCGGCCGGCGATGATGTAGCCGCCATCTGCCGTCAGCTGGACCGCGCAGCCCTCATCGTGCTCTGTCCCGCCGTAGGTTCTGGTCCACAGGGTATCGCCGGAGGCATTGGTTTTGATGAGATAGAAATCGCCGTTCCCTGCGCCGAAGGACTCGGTGTAGCCCGCGACCACGTAGCCGCCATCTGCGGTCTGCTGGACCGACCAGCCCTGGTCGTAGCTCGTCCCGCCATAGGCTCTGGTCCACAGGGTATCGCCGGAGGCGTCGGTCTTGACAAGATAGACATCCCAGACCCCTGCGCCGAAGGACTCGGTGTAGCCTGCGATCACGTAGCCGCCATCTGCGGTCTGCTGGACCGAGTAGCCCGCATCGGGCTCTGTCCCGCCATAGGTTCTGGTCCACAGGGCATCGCCTGAGGAGTCGGTCTTGATGAGATAGACATCGTCCCCGCCGAAGGACGTGGTGTTGCCTGCCATGATGTAGCCGCCATCTGCGGTCTGCTGGACGGAGCGGCACTCATCGTTGTTTGACCCGCCATAGAATTTCCACCAGCTTGTCGGGGCAGGGTTTTCGGATTTGCAGCCTAGAGCTGAAAGCAGAGCGATCTGACAAAGCGCGCACACAATCCGATTCATCTTTCCTCCGGTGACGTTCCACGACCGGAACGCGTCCTCATCGCCGACATGATATACCCGCGGGCGGGGGTGTCAAATCGGCGGAGAAACCAGCTTCCGGCTCACGGCTGACAGCTTGCGGCTTGAGTTGAAGCTGCACTGTAGTTGGGTGCAGGCTCTCAACCTTGACCTCAACCTCAGCCTCACGGCTTCGCCGCGTCGGATGTCCCGAAGCTTCCCGAGTGGGGTGCCTGGGACTGGTTCCTCTCACTGGTCGTGTACCGGTATCTTCAGCCGGATCTGCCAGCCGTACTCGACATAGCCGACGGAAGCCGCTGTTCTTCTCGACGCCACATTGGTGTCAGATGTGATGTAGAACGGCAGTCGCGTGCGAGTGTGCAGAGTTTCGGTCACAGCCGACAATACCGTTCGCCCGAATCCCCGTTGTCGGAATGGCTCCAGTGTTCCATTAAGCGAGATGTCCGCGACGCGATCGCCCATGTGGGGAACTGGACAGACGCCGCAGAGCGCGACCGGCTGGCTGCCGTCGAATCCTGCGAAACACGTGCCGTCAACCACGCTTTCGTTCAAGGAAGTGTCCAGCAGACCTGCCCTCTCAAGGATGGGTCTGTCCGCCTCGACTACCGCTCGGCAGGAGCGTATTCTCGAGCCTTTATAGGTCTCGGGCGGACAGAAGAGCACTGGCCCCGCCGCGTAGCTCACCTGCGGGCCCAGGCACAGTTCCTCGGCTGCGATCGCGGTCAGGCGTTCCGCGGCGGTCTTGTGCTGGAACTGCGGTACGGACCATTCGCTCACGAGCCTGGAGACAGGGCCGAGCAGTTGCCGCTGCACTGAGACCACGCACCGGTTCTGCGTAACGAAGCACCATACCGGGAACACGTCGGCGTAGTGGAGTTCCCGTTTCTCCCGCCTTGGGGAAACAGAGACGCGCGTCTCGTCCATCCCTACCGTGCTGATGTTGCAGCCGAGGGATTCGGAGAAGTACGCGTCAAGCAGGGTCAGCCACTGCTCCACGGGCGGATTCTAGGACTGATGGACCAGTCTGTCAAATCGGCGGGGCCTGATGTCAGTGCGCGAAAGGGCGCGGTTCATTTAGATGCTCTGCCAGTTCACCCCAAGGGGTTACAGGTGCACGTGCGACGACCCGAGGGAGTCGCGTACACCGCCTTAGGGGTGGAACCCCTCAGGTGCGGGGTTTGGGGTGAACTGAAGGCAGGTGCCGTCCGACGGCTCAACCGCGTGCTTTGGCATTGAATGTAGGGGAGAGGTAGGAAGGGACCGTGGAATTGGGGACGATGGAATGGCAGGAAGCGGTCAGACGTCAGCCGTTAGCCGTCAGCCGTAAGCCGTCGGTTGGCCTCGTTGACAGGCTTCGGATTCAGAAGAATGAGGGAAGTGCCTGCTTTTCCTCTGAGGCTGTAAGCTGCTAGCCGCAAGCCGTCAGCCATCACCCTGCCGTGTCAATGGTCATCTGCTACATCCCTCGAATTCGCCCGGAGTCCTTCAGCACCCCAAGGATGTGACGAGCGGCTTCGGCGGCCCCGCTCAGGGGCATGGCCGTGCGTACGACCTTGCGCTCCAGTTCCCCTCGGATTGCGCTCGCCAGTTCTTCCGGGGTTGTGCTCCGAAGCAACCGGCGTGTGCCGACGCCGTAGCGCGCCAGCCGCGCCGCCACTAACTCCTGCTCGAAGTGGCCCTCGATAGGAAAGTAGACAAAGGGTATAGCCAGTGCGGCTAGCTCGGTCGTCGAGGACGCGCCGCACTGCACGACCGCGGCGTCACAACACGCCATGTGCTCGAAGAGCCGCGGTACGTAGCCCAGCACCGTCACGCCCTCAGGCGTGCGGACCGACTCAGCCGGGAGACGCGGCCCGCAGACCAGCACCATCTGCAACCCGGGATGCGACTCGCGCAGGACCGGGGCAGCCGCCCCACAGAGTTCCAGCATTTCTCGGCCGATCGCCGTCCCGCCGGCGGAGCAGATGACGAGCGGCTCATCGCCGTAGCCCAAACGCCTGCGCCAGGTGGTCCGGTCGGTGAACTCATCGGGCCGGAGATTCATGGCGTGCCCCACGATGTTGTAGTACCGCTGCGCGTGCTGCCGCCGGTTCGGCAGCAGCCACCCGAACGGGATGTCCGGGATGTCGCCCGCCTCGCCGATGAATACCGCCGAGTGCCGGGACCCGCCGTAGACCCTGCCATCCAGCGACCAGAGCGCATTCAGGAACCACGCGCCAACGTGGTCGAATACGTTCCTGCCCATCGCGTCCGTCGCCACGAAGTCGAATATCATCACGAACGGTACCGCCGGGCGCAGCAGGCCGGCGACCAGCGGCACATCGACCTCGTAGGCCTCGTTGCCGACCGCGATGTCAACGTGGTGGGCGGCGACGATCTTCTGGAACAGCAGCGCGTTTGCCGCCCAGGCGGGCAGCGAGCGGTACACGTAGCGCACCAGGTCGAGCTGACCGTTGCGGACAGACCGCTCGGCAATCTGGCTGGCCCCGCGCCACTGCTCCGTCTCGGGCACAACGTTCTCGCCGGCCTTGCGGAGCACGTCCGAGGCCGGGCGGCCGGCGACCCACAGAATCTCGATGCCGGGCGCCAGCCGCCGGAGCTCGCCGGCAATTGCCAAGTCCTTGCTCGCGTGCCCGAGTCCGATGGAACTGCTCACGTACAAGACTCGCGGCCCGCTCGCGTCTGGCCTACAGCTCACGGCCTGCCGCTCCGCGCTGTTCGACCGGGGCTTCCGAAGCCAACAGCTTCGCGAACGTTGGCTCGGCCGACTCGTACACAATGTTGGCCGCAGCGGCCCCTGTCAGACAGTGCATCGTCTGCTGACGCCGGTCTCGCTCCTCCGGGAAACCACCGACCCTGAGCCTCGCCAGCCGCCCCGGCAGCACGAAGTCAGTCTGCTCCGGGCTCCTGACGTCGCTCCCCTGGTTTCTCCATCAGCCATTCCCAGATCCGGGCAGCCAATCCCTTCGCCGGCTTCCACGTCGAAAGGCTGCAGGACCCGGCGAGCCGCAGCCGGATAACGCCGCCGTGCTCCCTGGCCGGCGTCCGCTTCGCGCAGATTCCGGCTGGAAACCTTCCGTGGTTCTCCCGACGACACAGGTAGGCATACGTGACGAAGACGCTGGAGGGCAAGACCTCGAACGCGCCTCCGTCCAGCAACATGACCTCGACCAGCCCGTCGTCGTAAAGCGTGATTCGCTTGTCGCTTCTGAGAAACTCCATGACGTCGCGATAGTGCAGGACGGCGAGCCCTCTGATGTAGTCGGCGCCGGCCCGGCTGGCTTGGAACTTCTCTATCTTCCGCGTCGCCTTGCTGCGCTCGGAAGCGGTGTGCAGCGAACTCACGAAGTCGTTGTACTTCCCCATGACGAGCTTAATCAGTTCGGGGTCGTAGTGCTGACTCAGCTCGCGCTCGCGCCGCGCGGCCGGCGCTGGACGCGCAGTAATCGAATGCTGGCGGTTCCAGAGCTCCCGCCGGTGCGGGTCGCTGAGCAGCTCGTAGGCCGCGTTGATGTCCTGCATCAGCGCGGTTGAGGTACGGTACTTCGCCGGGTCGGTGGCAAAGAGGTTGGGGTGGTTCCGCTTGGCCAGTCCGATATAGGCCTTCCGGATATCGGCGGGTGCCGCACCCGGATCCACGCCCAGAATCCGGTAGGGGTCGCGGTGGTCGAACGTCGAATCGAGTGGATTCTTCACAACGCCGTCAGCGAATCTCGTGACTGTCGACCCGCCCTCGGTCTACGGCTCACGGCTTGCGGCGGTGCGGCGGCCTGGAGCGTGCCCGGTCGTGGGCCATGAAGAGGGATGGTTTGGTTCTGGCTACGAGAATCCTGTGAGCCTCTTCCTCGACGAAGGCCAGGTACTCCCGCATTCCCATTTTCTTCGCCTCGGTCGAGAGCTCCTCTTTGACGCGCCAGACTTCCTCCTGCCAGTCTCGCGCGGTTTCCTCGTCACACTTCATATACTACGACCTCCTCGGGTGTCATGATTCGGAAGTTGAACTCATAGCCGCTGCCCAGCGTGGATCGCCTTGACCTGCCGTTCCACGCTTAGGTTGGCGATATGGCGGAAGTTCCAGGTTACCAGAATGTCGAGTTCAGGCCTGACAACCATGGTGGCGATATGCACCGCATCGTCAACCTTCGTCGCCGGTATCGCGCCCTTTCTCACGTAGGCCTCAGCGAGCGCAGCCACGTCACCCTGAATGTCGTCATCCAGCTTGAGAAGCTGGACACCAAAGTCGTTGAGCAGGTCGAACATGGAATCGCGGAGGCGCGCGTCCTGTGTTCTCTCCAGCTCGAGAATGGTTGCGGCTCCAGTGTAGCCTTCGAAGATCCCGTCACGGATCTGGGCGAACAACCGCCGCGTTGCGTCGCGCCTGCTGCGATTCGCCTCGCGCCGGTCGAAATAGAACCCGAAGACAGAAGTCTCAAGATACAGCCTGGTTCTCTTCATTTGCGGGGCGAAGCAATGAACTCGTCGGCGTCGAGAGTGGCGAATGCGGTCAGTTCCCGGTCCGTCTCGTACTCCGTCTTCAGCGCGTCGGCCGCAATACTCAGGCGTTGGCGCCGTTCCACAGCTCCTGTCGGCTTGCCGGACTGGAGCTGCTCGCGCACGCGGTGCAGCGCGGATTCGACGACGTCAAGCTGCTCGCTCGGCGGCAGCTTGTTGAGTTCTTCCAGGATGTCGGTTCGAGTCGTGCGTCCTCCGTGCGAGACTTTAGCCAGCATGGCGACTGGAGTCAAGCGAAGGAGAAGGTCCGCAGACCTGATCCGTCAGGCGGCGGCGAACTGGCGGACTTCCACCTGTGTGCCGTTGCGGGCGCTCTGTTCGGCTTCCTTAAGCGACGCCCTGCGCGTTGAGCACGGTTTTCATCACGCACAACTGGGTCATCACCGCCTCGTACCGGGCCTGTGTAGCCGCCTGTGGCGCCAGAAGGACCTGTTTGGTGCGCTCGGGCGTGGTCTTTGCCCTTCTGCGACTACGTCAGGTCATGGCCAACTGCTTACAATGTAGGAACTTAGGCTACTAGATGGTGCCGCTGACCGTTGGATTCAGTATGTTACTCCTAGGGTGACTCTATGATTCACTCCGGGGGTCACTCCCGGAGTCACTCCCTGGGTCACCCCCTGGACGGTACCCTAAACGAATCCGGGAGTCACTCTGGGACTGACTGTAAGGTTGAATCCAAGAGTGAATGCTGGAGTAACTCTCTGATTTACTTAGAGATACAGTACCGGATAGAATCCAGGAGTGAATCTGGGTGTGATTCTTGGGGTGATTATCGGAGTGACTGTGAGAGTGACCATGGGAGTCACATCGGGAGTCAATCGTAGATTGAGCCCGGGAGTGAACCCGAGGTTGGACCGGGGTTTGGACCCGTGGGTACCTGCCTCACTTCAGCCGGTGGCTAGATGACGGAGACGCCGAAGGTGCCGCGGACGACTTTGCCGATGACGCGGCCGCCGGGAATCGAGCGGAGGATGCGGGTCGATTGGGCCGGCGCCGCCATGAGAACCATGCCCATACCCATGTTGAAGGTGCGGTACATTTCTTCGTCAGGAACGTCGCCGAGCCGCTGGATGATTCGGAATATGGGCAGCGGGCGCCAGCTTGATTTGTGGATGACGACCGATACTTCCTCAGGCAAAAGCCGGGTGATGTTGTCGTAGAAGCCGCCGCCGGTGATGTGGGCGAGCGCATGAAGACGGCCGAGTAAGGGAAAGACCGGCTTCAGGTACGAGCGGTGCGGCCTGAGCAACTCCTCGCCAAGCGTCCGCGTCAGCCCTTTGACCCGCGAGCCGACCTTGAGCCGAGCCCGGTCGAAGAGGACCCGGCGGGCAAGCGAGTAGCCGTTGGTGTGTAGACCCGATGAGGGGATGCCGATGACTGAGTCGCCGGGGGCAATCCGGGATGAGTCGACGATTCGCCGCCGTTCGACCGTGCCGACGATGAAGCCGGCGAGGTCGAAGTCGCGCGGGCGGTAGATGTCGGGCATCATCGCGGTTTCGCCGCCGACGAGCGAGCAGTTGTTGTCGCGGCAGGCCTTGCCCAGGCCCCGGACGATTGCGAGCAGCGACCCGGGCGCAAGCCGGGAGTGGGCGATGTAGTCGAGAAAGAAGAGCGGGCGCGCGCCGAGCGTGAGGATATCGTTGACCGAGTGGTTGACGATGTCGATGCCGACGGTGTCAAAGCGGCCGCAGAGCCGGGCCACCACCAGTTTGGTGCCGACGCCGTCGCAACTTGCGACGAGAACCGGGTCGATGAGCTTCGGGACCCGGCAGAGGGAGCCGAAGAGCCCGACTTCGGAGAGTACCTGCGGTCCATAGGTTGAGCGGGCGATGGCGGCGATGCGGCGCTTTACGGCATCCATCGCATTTATGTCAACGCCGGCGTCTCGATAGAGCATGGTCAGTGCCTCCGTGGTGGTTTGGGAGCCGTTCGGACGGTGTCGCGCAGGAAGAAGCGGAACGTTCGGGACGGGTCGGGGCGGAATCCGAGTCGCCAGAACAGGGTCGCCGCCAGGTTGCTCGAGAACATGCCGGCGAGGGCGGAGCCGGCGCCGTGGTCCTTCAGCCAGTTGAGCTCGCGGCCGACGAGCGCCGAACCGATGCCGCGACGGCGGCAGGCGGGCAGCACCCCGATCTGCATGATGTGCGCGATGCCGCCCGGGCCCGCGGTCGCGACATCGATGATGCCGCCACCGACCGGGCCGTTCTGGTCTTCGACCACGAGCACTTGTTCCGGGTCGAAGCCCGGCTTCGCGGCGATGAGGCTGAGGTAGGCTTCGTTTATCGGTTCGCCCTGCCGGCCGCGGTCGTCGAAGATTGAGGTCATCAGCCCCAGCCAGGCCGGGCTCTCGCCCGGAAGCTTCGCCGTTCGGAAAGTGAATCCCGGCGGCAGGGGTCGATTCGGGATGTTCCTGAGGTCGTGGCTGAAACCAAGCATGGATACGGGGTGTTCGTGGAACCCGAGTCCGAACAGGATTGGCGGATGGAAGGTGTCGGCTTTGCGCAGATGGATGTTGATGTTCTCGATACGGCGTTCGTTCGCGATGGCCAACGCGGCCGACAAAAGCGGGGCGGCGAGGAGCTGATAGACTTCGCGGTCCCGGTACCCGCGTTTGAGCGTCAGGCCGAACTGGACCGAGTCCGAGCCTTTCCACTGGCTCGGCCGGACGAATCCGTAGCCGACGATGTCGGTTCCGTGCTCGAGCACAAGGCCGGAACCGCCTTCGAGCCAGGGCGTGGCGAAGAGCTGCCGGGTCTGCTCAAACGACATCCCGCCACTGACGCCGAGTTCCGCGAAATAGCCGGCCACGAGCAGCGCAACGCCGCGGGCGTCGTCCTGACGCAGGGGGCGGGCTTTCAGGTCGCCGGCGACCGCGGTTTCGCCTGCAGTCATGGCCGGTTACACGGTACCAGCCGCGCGTGCTCTTTGCGACACCGCATGTCCTTGTTCAATGTACGACGGAGAAGCGGGTTGAGAAGGTCTGTCCGGCTGTCGACAGCCGGCAGAAGTAGACGCCGGCCGGGGCGCCGGCGCAGTTCCAGGTGCAGGCGCCGGAAACGGCACGCGAATCGACTTTGCTGCCGTCGGGGGAGAAGATGTCGATGCGGCCGGCCGCGGCGACCGGCGTCGTGCTCAGGTTGACGTGTCCGTCAGCCGGGCTGGGAGCTGCCACGAGCCGCGACGGGTTGGGCGGCAGGGTCAGCGCGGACACGGGCTGGCGCCAGGTCGGGGCCGTGAAATCGAGGGTCTGAGTGTAGCTGTGGCCGGCGTCGGTGAAGGTGAGCTTGAGGCGGAGGGGCAGATGCGTGCCGGGGGCGACGTTAGCCGACGTGCGGATGTGAAACTGCGCCGAGTGGTTGTCGACCGTCCCGCCGCGGGCCGCGTTCGGGAACGGCAGGGCTGAGTCAAGGACTTCAAGACTGCCGGTCCCCGACTCGAGCCGGGCGGTTATCGAGTACGCGGAATCGAGCGGGTGAACGGCCTGGTTCCTGACCGTGAACCAGATGCCTGAGAGTTCGTCCGGGTCGATGCGGCCGTCGCCGTTGCCGGTCAGCGAGTCGTCGAGCCGCGCGGCGAGCCCTTCAAAGTACGCTCCCGCGACCCGCGCAAGGTAGTACAGGTTCGGCACGTTCAGGTCGCATTCGCGGTTGACGTAGCCGGAGTCGAGCCAGCCGAACCAGAAGTCGGTCGTGCCGAGTTCGCAGGTGAAGGCGTAGGTGACGAATTTGCCCGCGGTGTCCGAGTATTCCCAGTCGACCGACATGCCGTTGCAGGGGTAGATGGCGGCGTAGACCTGGCCCGTGTTCGGCAGCGGGTAGTGGTTGTTTGCCTGAAAGGTGTCGACCGCCTCGCGCAGCACGGCCCTATCGGGCGGCTCGGCGCTCGCATAGCCCCAGGGATACATGTTGCACCGGCCGAAGCCGTGGAGGTCCAGGCAGTCGCGGGGGCGAACGCTTGACAGGAAGTCGCGGATTAGCCGGGTTTCGGGCTCGCTGAACGGCGAAGGCCCGCGGTAGGTCTCGTCCCAGGGGCGGCCGGATGAGCCCCAGTAGTCGTAGCCCCATTTGTAGCCGTAGTTCCGGTTCAGGTCGACCCCGATGTCGGGTGGAACCGGGCTGCGGCGGTTCTTGCGCCAGTTGGAGTCGGCTCCGCCGGAGTCCGAGTTGTAGACGTAGCCGTCCGGATTCATGACCGGTATGATATAAGTCTCACGATTGTTGATAAGCCAGGTTGAAACCGAGTCCCGATTGTACCCGGAGAGCAGCCGGGTGGCAAATGCGACGCAGCAGTGGGTGCTCAGCGGTTCACGGGCATGGGTGGCGCCGTTGAAGAAGCAGGCCGGTTCGTCATCGGTCCCGGCGGCGTTGTCCGATATCTTCAGGCAGAGAAGCGGGCGTCCCTCAGGGGTCGGTCCGAGGCTGTAGGTCGTGCAGATGCCCGGATAGGCGGCGACTAGCTTCGCGAGCGTATCCTGCACCTCGCGATAGGTCAGGAAGTAGCCGAAGTCGCGGCCCGCGTCAAGGTCTCCGGGCCTGACGCCGGTGACCTCATGGAACTTCTGCCGGATGTCGGGGTAGGTGACGTCGACCAGCAGGCCGCGGGCACGGATCTCTTCAAGCTGGGACTCGTCGGCATCGATAACCAGATAGCCGCCCAACCGGTCGTTCACCCACGTGCAGACGTCGAGCTGCCCGGCCAGGTCGCCCAGCCGGTCGAGAGTCCGGACGTTGTCGAAGTAGACCCGCGCCTCCGCCCTCGGAAGCGTGCCACCCGCCGCTTCCAGCGTCGCAGCCGGGAGCAGGGCGGTCAGGACGGCGAATATGAGTTGACTCACCGCTCCTCCACCCGGATTGTCATCCGCGGCCGCTCCGGCCGCCATAGAACACAGCCAATACGATATTCTATACCCGGCCGGGACGGCGTCAATCGGTTCGTCGCGGCGCTTTCCAGTGCGGCGGCTCGATTTGACTCGCGGTCGATTCCTGCCTAAGCTTACACTCTTACCTAAGGAGGACTCTTGCCTAAGAAAGCACCGGCAGCCGGCAGTCAGAAACCCGTGACACTTTCAGTCATCAAAGCCGACATCGGCGGCTACGTCGGCCATTCCGCATCGCATCCGGATATCCTGGACCTGGCCGAGAAGCATCTCGACAAGGCGATGGCTTCGGGCACCATTGCCGACTTCCACGTCTCCGCCTGCGGCGACGACCTTGAGCTCGTCATGACCCACTGGCGGGGAAACGACTCGAAGGTTATTCACGGTCTGGCCTGGGATGTCTTCACCGAAGGCACCGAACTCGCGAAGAAGCTGAAGCTCTACGGCGCCGGGCAGGACATGCTGGCCGATGCTTTCTCCGGCAACGTAAAGGGCATGGGGCCGGGCGTGGCCGAGATGACTTTCGTCGAGCGGCGGAGCGAGCCGGTCGTCGTCTTCTGCGGGGATAAGTGCGCGCCGGGCGCGTGGAACTATCCACTCTACCGGATGTTCGCCGACCCGTTCAACACTATCGGCCTGGTAATCGACCCGAGCATGCACGAAGGGTTCAAGTTTGAGGTGCACGACATCCATCAGGGGCGGGACATCTTCATGTCGTGCCCGGAGGAGATGTACGACCTTCTGTGCCTCATCGGTTCGCCCGAGAACTACATTATCAAGAATGTCTACACCAAGAAGGGCGAGATTGCCGCGGCGAGTTCGACCCAGAAGCTGGCTCTCATTGCCGGCAAGTACGTCGGGAAGGACGACCCGGTCTGCATCGTGCGCGGCCAGTCCGGCCTGCCGGCCATCGGCGAGATTCTGGAGCCTTTCTCGTTCCCGCACATCGTGTCGGGCTGGATGCGGGGTTCGCACTACGGGCCTTTGATGCCGGTGGCGCAGTGCCAGGCGACGCCGTCGCGGTTCGATGGGCCGCCGCGGGTTATCGCCATGGGCTTCCAGGTGAACGAGGGTACGCTCGTGGGTCCGCGCGACATGTTCGACGACCCGTCGTTCGACCTTGCCCGCCAGCAGGCGAATGAGATCGGGGAGATGCTCCGCCGCCACGGGCCATTTGAACCGCACCGGCTGGGACTCAAGGACATGGAGTACACGACGCTGCCGCTGGTGCTCGACAAACTGGTCGGGAAGCGGCAGCCGAAGTAACCAGGCACCAGGTTCCAGCTACCAGTTCAGACGGTCGCCGTCGAAAACTCCGGATCGGACGTTGAGCCACAAAAGCACGAAGGACACGAAACGGATGGGCGCTGATCAATGACCAATGACGTAGAAGCGGTCCAGAGGCTGGGCGAAGCCAGGGCGCGGATCGAGCAGGAGGTCGCCAAGGTCATAATCGGTCAGAAGGAAGTGGTCGAGCAGATGCTTATCTGCCTGCTCGCGCACGGCCACGCGCTCTTGATCGGCGTGCCCGGTCTCGCGAAGACCATGCTCGTGAACACACTCGCTCAGGTACTCGACCTGTCGTTCAACCGGGTGCAGTTCACGCCCGACCTGATGCCTTCGGACATAACCGGTACCGAGATAATCGAGGAAGATGCGACAACGCGGCGACGGGGTTTCCGATTCGTCGAGGGGCCGGTGTTCGCCAACGTGGTCCTGGCCGACGAGATCAACCGGACCCCGCCCAAAACCCAGGCGGCGCTGCTCCAGGCGATGCAGGAGTATAACGTGACCGTCGCGGGACGGACCTATCCACTGCCGAACCCGTTCTTCGTGCTCGCGACCCAGAACCCGATTGAGCTGGAAGGGACCTATCCGCTGCCCGAGGCCCAGCTCGACCGCTTCATGTTCTCGGTGTTCGTGGACTACCCGAGCCCCAGCGAGGAGATGGAGATTGTCAAGAGCACGACTTCCGCCTACGTTCCGGACCTCGCCCGGGTGCTCGCCGCTTCCGAGATAGCCGAGCTGCAGGCGCTGGTGCGCCGGGTGCCGGTGGCGGACGAGGTCATCGCCTACGCGGTACGCCTGGCCTCCGCAACCCGGCCGTCCGGTGAGGCGGTCCTGCAGTTCATCCGCGACTGGGTGAGCTGGGGCGCGGGCCCGCGCGCGTCGCAGTACCTGATTCTCGGGGCCAAGACGCGGGCGATGCTCGGCGGGCGATACACGCCGTCGGTTGACGACGTGCGGGCGGTCGCCCGGCCCGTGCTCAGACACCGAATCGTTACCAACTTCGCCGCCGAGGCCGAGAACGTGAAGCCGGACACCATCGTCCGGCGGCTGGTGGAGGAGCTGTGAACAACCCTCTGAACATACCGCTCGCCTCGCTCAAGCAGGGCGAGAACAAGCTGAACTTCGAGCTAGAACCGCATGCCCTCGACCTGCAGCCGCGCGAGGTGGCGGAGAACCCGTCGTTCGAGTTCTTCGTCGGGCCGATGAACGTCGCGCTCAGGATAATCCGCAGCGGGCTCCGGCTGATGGTGACCGGTTCGGTCTCCTACCGGGCGAGGCTTGAGTGCGCGATGTGCGCGTGCGAGTACGAGTGCAACTTCAACGAGCCGCTCTCCGCCGAGTTCCTGAGCTGCGACGAGGAACCGGAGAAGCCGGGCCGGAAGGGTGAGTGCGAGGACCGGGGCGGGCTGCACGGCAACTGGCTCGACCTGCTGCCAATGGTGCGGGATGCTGTCCACCTCGCGGTCCCGATTGCGCCCCGGTGCCGGCCCGACTGCCGCGGGCTCTGTCCGGGCTGCGGCGCGGACCTGAACAAGGAACAGTGCCGGTGCGCCGCCGGCGGGGCTCCCCGGGATCGGCGCGCATCGCGTCCAAGTTGACAAACACGCCTTCCGCGCCATACTGATACAAGTTGCACTACGATCTTTCCGATTACATTCGTGACGACGCCCCACGCAAGCAGCGCGTGCAGCCAAGAGAGCACGTCCTGTACAACAAGTGGGGGAAAGCCGTTTTCCGGGTACGCGAAGCCGTACTCTACGATTTCAAAGGCAGGCCGCGCGGGTTCGTTGTCGGTACGACCGTCTACGACATCCGGGGCGAGCACCGCGGTTTCTACCACAATATGGTCGTTTCGGACCGAATGCGCCGGGTAATCGGCTACGCGGCGGGGGCGACCATCAAGGGCATGGACCTGCCGCAGTACGAATTTCCGCCGCTGGTGTACAAGGACATGCCGCCGCCGCCGCTGCCGGCCGGGCTGGTCGAGCTGGAGTGTCCGCCGTTCATAGCGGCCTGGTCGGTGATGCAGTTCGAGAATCTGCTGCCGGCCTTTGACGAAGACGAACTCGAAAGGGGTAGCTTGTGAAGCGAGTCATGGCGGTTGTCGCTGCCTGCGCCGCCATCGCGGCAGCGGCCGGTTTCGAGGTACAGGGCAACATGAGCGAAGCCTGGGCGAAAAGCTCGCTCGCGGTCCGGACCGATGAGGGTGGAGCCAAACTCTGGGTTACGCTGCCGTCGCATGCCGGCGTTACCATCGTTGCGAAGCCGGACACCGGGGCGACTGTCACCACCCGGCTGAACATGACGGCGACGGTCAGTCTGCCGCTTTCGTCAACCTACCAGATCTCGCTGACCCGCGACTCCGGCGATGGTCAGTGGACGTGCCAGGCTGCGCTCGGCAGTCCGGTCCTCGTCGGCTTCGGCACATCGGTTGACGCGAAGCATCACGCGCGCGTCGTCTACGCCGCCGACGACCAGAAGGAGACGTGGAGCTTCAATTGGCCGAAGGAGGCGACGTTTCTCGTCCGGGTTTTGGACCCGTCGGGCAAGGTCACTGAAGAACAGGACCTGTCCGACAGCAACGAACTCGAGTTGTTCGGGGGCGGCAGCTTCACCTTTGAGGTAGTGCCGACCGAGGGCTCGGGCGAGTTCACCGCCGAGAAGTCGCAGTAGGCCCGTCCCCGGCGCCCGGAGGCGCCGGCCGGGTCGACCGTCCGGGAAGATGCCGATGGTTCCGTAACATACAAGGAGGCACCGTGTCCAGAGTATGCGCGCTCTGCCTGGCACTGGGTCTGGTCATAGTGGCAGGCTTCGGCTGTATGAAGTGCGGCGAGAACGTGTCAAAGAGGATCGCCGAAAGGGCTGTCGAGGGCGCTGTCGATAAGGCGACCGGCGGCAAGGCGAAGATCGACATCGGCGGCAACGTCGACCTGTCCGGCCTGCCCGCGTTCCTGCACTATCCCGGGGCTACCGCCAGGAATCGCTGGTCGATGACCGGCGAGCAGGGTACCGGTACGGTGTACTCGTTCGAGACCAAGGACCCGGCCGCTTCGGTGACCGACTTCTACAAGAAAGCACTGGCCGGGTGGAAGAACTCGTCGATCATGGAGAACGAGGAGGCGACGATCCTGACTTATGGCGGCGAGAACGAAAAGGAATTCGTCACCCTCACCGTGTCGAGGGACAAGGATTCGAACCTGACGTCGCTTACAATTCTCTATACAAAGAAGGATTAGCGCGATTCGAGCAGTCGGCCGGCCCGGGCCCGTTTCACGCCGTCTTCGCTTTCGTGGCCATCAATCTCGGTTCCGGGGTCAGTTGAGGCTGCTTGACTGACGCGGCAGGGCGTCTATAATCGCCCTCCATGCCGAAGCCTTCGGGGCCGACCAGCTCGATACCGGGGCCGCACCAGCGGACCGGTGTGCTCTCACGTAAAGAGTTCGTCCGGCGGGTCGCGGTTCCGACCAGCGAACGACTGGCCGCCGGCCCGGTGGTAATGGTGGAATGCATCGAGAACATCCCCTGCAACCCGTGCGCCTATGCCTGTCCGCGCAAGGCCATAACAATCGAAGGCGAACTGACGGACACCCCGAAGGTCGACTTCTCGAAGTGCAATGGCTGCACGCTCTGCATCGCGAAGTGCCCGGGGCTGGCGATATTCGTCGTTCAGAAGGACTTTACCAGGACCGAAGCTGCGGTGACCATCCCCTACGAACTCCTGCCGCGGCCGGAGGTCGGCGCGCGGGTCGCGTGCCTTGACCGGGCCGGCCGGGAGGTGGGCAAAGGGAAAGTGGTCAAAGTGCTCGACGCCAAGGCTCTGAACCGGTGTGCGGTAGTGACGGTGGCGGTACCGAAGCGCTACTGGAACACGGTGCGGAATATCCGGGTGGGGCAGAGGGGGCGAGGATGATAGCCGGACTGACATTCGCACTGGCGCTGGCGGTGTTGCCGCCGATGCCGCTGTCGCTGGCCGGGACGGACGACGCCCTGGCCGTATTCGCGAACCCTGCCGGCCTCGGCGTCCGGCCCGGCTCCGAGTTCGCTTTCATCTACAGCTTCCGTCCGGTAACCTGGGACCATGCTCTATCCAACACGGCCGTGTTGGCCAAGGCCGGGCCGCTTGCCGGATACTGGGAGCCGGAGAGCTCGCGCTACGGGCTGGCGCTGGGTGGCGGCTCCGGCGGCTTCTACTCCGGCATCAGGTTCCGGCACGATTCCGAAAGCCGCTGGGACGTGGCTGCCCTGGCGCGGCCCCTGCCCGAGTTGTCGGTGGGAGCCACGTGGGACGACCTGAACCACCAGTGGGGGCGGCTGGCGATCGGGGCTGCCGCGCGGCCCTTTGGCAACCGACTCACGCTTTTCGGTGAGATCTACCTGGTGCTTCCGCTGCGGCCGGCGGTCGGATTTGAGGCGGAACCGTTCGACGGGCTCGAGCTCGGGCTGAAAGCATTCCTTGCCGAACAGCCGGAAGACGTACAGCTTGTGGCCGGGTTGTCGCTCGGCCTTGGTAAGGGCGGCATCGGGGTAGTCGGCCTCGAACGGCCGCGCGAGGTCGGCATGCTGCTGCGCGGCGGCAGCGCAACCAGGCGGACGCTCGCCCCCGCGCGCGGGCGCTACGTCGAGATAGACTTGAACGAGGAGATCGCCGACCGGAAGCCGGGCTTCAGCCTCAGCTCGCACAGCGTGCGGACATCCTGGGAGCTGCTTGAGGTCGTCTCGCGCGCGACCAAAGACAAGGGCGTCAACGCCCTGCTGCTCAGAATCGACGGCATGAGCGCGAGCTTCGCCCAGATGCAGGAGTTGCGCCAGGCGCTGGCCCGGTTCCGGGCGCAGGGCAAGAGAATCATCGTCTACGCTCCCGGACTTGGCATGGGCAGCTACTATGTCGCCTCGGTCGCCGACCGGGTCTGGACCCATCCGCTAGGCGACGTCACGATTCCGGGCATGAGCATGGGCACGATATTCCTCAAGGGTACGCTCGAGAAGCTCGGCCTGCAGTTCGACGGCACGCGGCACGGAAAGTACAAGTCGGCAATCGAGACATTCACCGAGGACTCGTTCACCGCGCCGAACCGCGAGCAGTTTGAGGCGTATCTCGACGCGCCCTATGGCGAGTTCCTCGATGCCGCCGCGCAGGGCCGCCACGTCAGCCGCGACAGCATGGAGAAACTGGTAAACGTCGGCTTCTTCAACTCCGAGGAGGCAAAGCGGGCCGGGCTGGTGGACGGTGTCTGCTACCACGACGAAGTCGACAGCCTGCTCAAAAAAGAGCTGAAGGGCCTGAACAAGGTCAGCGAGAGGAAGTACCGCTCCGAAGTCGCCGAGAACGAAGACTGGGGAAAGAGGTCGGCGATAGCAATCGTCTACGCCAACGGCAGCATCGCCACCGGCGAATCGCGGACCGACTTTCTGACCGGTTCGATGACCATGGGGGCGCAGACCATGGTCCGGGCCATCCGGCAGGCCCGCGACAACAAGCGGGTCAAAGCGGTCGTGCTCAGGATCGACTCGCCGGGCGGGGACGGGTTTGCATCCGATATGATCTGGCGGGAGCTGGAGCTGTGCCGCCAGAAGAAACCCATCGTCGTCTCGATGGCCGGGGTCGCCGGTTCCGGCGGGTACTACATCGCCTGCAACGCGACCAGGGTCTTCGCTCTGCCGACTACGCTGACCGGTTCCATCGGCGTATTCAATTTCAAGCTCGTGACCGAGGGGCTGTACAACAAGCTCGGCGCGCGGCGCCAGACCGTGAAGCGCGGCGAGCATGCGGACGCGATGTCGGACATGCGCGCGATGACGCCGGAAGAGGATTCGATGATGCAGGCTCAGGTTGACTACTTCTACCGCCAGTTCGTGCAGAAGGTCGCGGCCGGGCGGAAAATGTCCTTTGAGACGGTAGATTCAATCGGCCAGGGACGCATCTGGTCCGGCCTCGATGCGAGGCGCATCGGCATCGTTGACTCGTTGGGCGGGTTCCTCGACGCAGTCGGGTATGCGAAACGGGTCGCGAAGCTTGAGGAGTGCGACTACGTGATCCTGCCGGCGCCGAAGTCCGGCTTCGGTTCGATGGCCGGCGACTTCGTCCAGGAACAAGTGAGGAAGGTATTGCAGTGAGCAAGGCCAGGGCGACCGCGAAGTCCAGAGTCCCGAAGCCTGGGCGCAATCGCCGGTCGTCAGTCGCCAATCGTCAGTCCGATGTGGTTGTCTGCCGCTGCGAGGAAGTCACCGAAGCCGACGTGCGTCGCGTCATCCGGATGGGCTACCACTCGCTTGAAGCGGTGAAGCGGGTTCTGCGGACCGGCATGGGACACTGCCAGGGCCGCGGCTGCCTCAGGCTCATCGCCCGGCTGATACAGGAAGAGACCGGGATCCCCGCATCAGAGCAGAAGATGCCCAGGCCGCGGCCGCCGCTGAAACCGGTGCCGCTCGGTTTGCTGAGCTGCTATCGGTCCGGTGTAACTGACCAGTCTGATGAGGTCCCCACTTGACCACCAGAACACTGGACCGCTGGATCATTCTCCCGTGAAACGTTCTGCCGACGCTGTCGTCATCGGAGCGGGCATTGTCGGTGCCTCAACCGGTTACTACCTGGCGAAGCAGGGTTTGAAAGTGCTGGTGCTGGAGCGCGATTTTCCCTGCGCGGGCTCGACCGGTCGCTGCATCGGCGGAATCCGGGCCCAGTTCTCGCACGACCTGACCATCCGGGTGATGATGGAGAGTGTGCGGATGTTCCGCGGTCTCGGCGAGGAGCTGGGGGAAGACGTCGAATGGTTCGAAGGCGGGTACCTGTTCCTTGCCTACGATGAAAAGCGTAGCCAGGCATTCCTCGACGCGATTGCCATTCAGAAGACCTACGGCCTCAAGGTGAGCTATATCACGCCGGAAGAGTGCGTCAAGACCGCGCCGGGACTCGACCCGACCGGACTTCTCGGCGGCGCCTATTGCCCGACCGACGGGCAGGCGAACCCGTTCAAGGTGACCTACGGCTATCTCGAGGGTATCAAGCGGCTCGGTGGCGGGCTCGCGGTCGGCTGCGACGTCAAGCAGGTCAACCGACAGGGCGACAAAGTCGTCTCGGTCACCGACGCGAAGGGCGACGAGTACGCCTGCGGCATGCTCTTAAACGCGGCCGGTTGCTGGTCCCACGACGTCGGGGCGCTGGCCGGGGTCGAGGTCCCGGTTACCGCCGACCGGCACGAGTCGCTTGTTACCGAGGCGGTGGAACGCGTGTTCGACCCGATGCTGGTTGACTATCGTTCGGACGGCTGCTACTTCGTGCAGCACTCGGGCACCGGCCATTTCATCGGCTGCTACACCCCGGTGCCGCTCGTGCCCGGGCACAACCTGGACGCCACCGAGGAGTTCATCACCGAGATGCCGCGACGGATGGTACGGCTGGTGCCGCGGCTCGCCGGCGTGAAGGTCCTCAGACAATGGGCCGGCTCATACGAGATGAGCCCGGACGGCAACCCGCTTTGCGGCGAGACGCCGGTGCGCGGTTTCTACGTCTCGACCGGCATGAGCGGACACGGCTTCATGTTCGGCCCGGCGATCGGCAGGCTCGTGGCCGAGCAGATGGCCACGGGGCGCGCATCGATTCCCCTCGACGAGTTCTTCCTTTCCCGCAGCTTCGGCAAGGCCGAAGCACTGAAGTAGACAGCGGGACGTTTCGTTCCCCACCAAAGTCTGGAACCGGCGCCCGGCGCGCAGCCAGTCTATAAAACGCCGGAATCATCGCCCCGGTTCCAGTCGAACCCCCATGCTTGCCTCAGGGTCACCAATGCGACGTACGCAGTTCTATTGCCGGTTGGTGCAGATTGCGGCGACTGCCGTATCATTCGCCATTACCGTCGCGTGGAACAGGTCGGCGGAGCCGCGTTCGGAATTCGGGCGCCAACGCGATGGTATATATATAATTGCAGGAGGTCATTATGAAGACCAGAACCGCCGTGTTTGACCACGACCTTGAGTACGGTCGTGACATTCGAATCGCCGGCACCGCCGCGCTGGTGCTGGTTACGCTCGCGTTCTTGTTCGTGCCGCAGCCAAAGGTCGGGCCGCTTCGGCTGCGAGGGCCGATGGGGCCTGACGTTACCATTGTCGTGGAGCCTGCGCCCGATATCTACGTGCCGCCCACACCGGTCGAACCGGCTCCTCGCGGCATACCGCTCGCGAGCGACAACCCCGAAGCCGTAACCATCGGTCCGACCACCACGATTGATGAGCTGCACCATGATGTCACCGAAACCCCGCTGCCGGCCGGAATTCCGTTCCCGAAGGTTGAGCGAAAACCTCAGCTCGTCGGTCCGGTCCTGCCCGAATACCCGGAGATGGCCCGCGCCGCAGGTATCGAAGGCAAAGTGGTAGTTTCCGTGGTCGTGGATACCCTCGGCAACGTGACCGGGGCTGAGGTCTATGCGAGTTCGGGTAACACCCTCCTCGACCAGGCTGCGGTTGCCGCCGCGTACCGGTGCGCCTTTGTACCCGGGTTTCAGCACGACCGACCGGTAGTCGTGCAGAACGTGAACGTGCCCTTCAACTTCCGGCTGCAGTAACGCAGCGTCATGAGACACTTATTCCGGGCCGCGGTCACGTTCCTCGCGGCCACCATTGCCGCGGGCGAGCCCCAGTTTGAGCCGGCTCGGCGGCTGCTGGCCGGGGCCGCGGTGAAGAGCCCGTCCGGTTACGAGAACCTCACGCTGTTCCCGCTGCTCAGCCGCGGGTCGACCAGCTCCGGCTATTTACTGCTCGACGATGCCATCCGCTCGGGCCAGGTCCGGGTGCAGGAAAAGGACGGCGGCCAGGTCAATACCGTACGCGTGGAGAACACGGGCAAAGCCTGCGTGTTTGGGATTGCCGGCGAAATCGTGTCCGGCGCCAAACAGGACCGGATGCTCGAAGACGACGTGCTCCTGCCGCCGGGCTCGGGCTGGCTCGACGTGCCGGTCTTTTGCACCGAGCATGGGCGCTGGTCCGGTACGTCGGAGAGCTTCGGCACAAAAGGCTACGTTGCCTCGAGCCGCGTGCGCGAACGCGCAGCCCGGACCCAGAGCCAGGAAGCGGTCTGGGCCGAGGTAGACGCGGCCCACCAGGGACTGGGCGTCGTCGCTTCCAGCCGGGCGTTTGCCAGGGTCTACGAAGATAAAGGGGCGCAGGAACAGGCCAGGCCGTACCTCGACGAACTCGACCGGCTCCCCGACCTTTGCCCGGGCGCGCTCGGCGTTGTGGTCGCGGTCGGGAACCGGATTCTCTGTGTGGATGCCTTCGGCTCGGCGGGACTCTTCCGCAAAATGTGGCCCAAGCTGCTCCGGTCCTACGTGATTGATGCAATGCAGAGCCGGCCGGCGGGAAAAATCGGGCAGAAGCAGGTGCAGTGGTTCATTGATGACGCGGCCCGGGCCGAGATTACGGACCGGCCGACGGTTGGCGCGGGCAGGCTCCAGCAGCTTGCAGCCGGAAATGCCGCCGGCTCAGCCCTGGTATTCAAGGGCGCAGTCGTCCATCTCGACCTGTTTCCGGGCCCGAGCCTCGAGGCCGGCGGTCTCGTTCCGCGTCTCGACCTCCGTCGCCACCGCGCACTCCACTAGGATTCACCAACCTCCTTACGTGCAGACGGGGCCGTTCGGCCCCGTTCTTCTTCGCGGCTCCGGCTGGCGGCGGCTGAACGAATCCGGGGCGGGCAAGAGCCCGCCCCGGATTGATTTGAGACCGGCGGCTAGCGCTGGAGCACGAGCTTCTGCGTTGCCGCGTACGGGCCGGCCTCGAGCCGGGCCAGATAGACGCCGCCCGCCAGTTCGGCAAGGTCGAGCCGCGAGATGCCGCTCGCCGTCGCCGGCAGGATGCGCCGGTATGCGGGCCGACCGGCGACGTCGTAGAGGGTGAGGGTTGCCGGCACGGCGCCGGGAAGGCTGTAGCGGACGGTGGCCGGACCGCGGCCGAGCGGACTGGGCGTGACCGCAAACGACGCGAGCGCGGGCCTCGAGCCGGCCGGTTCCGCGACCGCGACGTTCGACGTCCACAGCGCCATGACGCTGCGGGGGTCGATGCCATTGACGACACCGGAGTCGTAAAGCGTCCGCGCGGCGGTAAACCGTTTGAAGGTTATCGAGGGCGTGCCGACCCAGATGACGTGGTAGTAGGTCCCATCCCAGGCGATGTTCCCGGTTCCGTTCGTGCCGGGGCCGACGGCCCAGGTCTGGTCTTCGGCGATGCTGCCACCGTTGAACCGGGTCGAGGCATAGCCTTTGAATACCTCGCCGTAGCGGTCGGGCGAGGCCCAGACCGTATCGTTGGCGAGGGCGAAGCTGTAGGGGTCGCAGGTGATGTTGAGAATCGTGGTGTTGACGTAGGTTCCGGTCATTGTGTATTTGTGGACCGACTCGGCGTTCGGGATGAAGATGAAGTTGCCGTCGGTGGCGCAAACCCAACCGCTGGCGTGCGAGAGCGGGTAATCGGTGTAGGAACCGGTCGTCGTGCTGAACCGCCGCAGGGTGTCGGCATAGACCTCGTAGACGTAGTTGCCCTGCGGGTCCATGCAGGGGACGGAGTGGCCGTAGCGGAAGCTCATTGGCACGCGGTTCGCCGGGGTCGGGCTCGCGCTCTTGGCCGCGCACATCAGGGCTGTGCCATTGTAGGCCTTGAAGTAGAGCGATTCGGCGCTCGGGGCCGGGTGGCCGTACCAGGGGGCGTTGAAGTATCCGTTCGCGGCGCCAGCGCCGACGAACACCAGGCCGCCGCCCGAGCCGCCGCCCGGCGAGTAGACCAGTCGCGGGAAGGTGGTGAAGCCCCAGTTCACGTAGGCGGACTGGTTGACCCAGGGGTTGCCCATTGCAGTCCAGGTGGCGGGGGCGCTGGCCGAGGCGTAGCCCTGCCAGGCGTTGTCCGGGCCGGCAAGGTCGATGTCGACGAAGGCGAGATTGACGTACGTGTTGCCGGGAGACGTGTAGTTCTTGAGGTCAAGGTAGGCTTCGACATGGCTGGTATTAGCGACGGTCGCCGGTCCGACCCAGCTAAGCAGCGTGTCGGTGGCGTAAGCGGAGAAGATGTCCCAATCGTTCGTACCGTTGACGTTGTGGGTGTAGGCGACCCAGGCCGTTGCGTTCGGCGGGGTCGAGAAGGCGGGTGCGATGCACGCGTCGTTGATGCGGAACGTATCCGGGTGGTAGTCATTCAGATGCCAGGTGCCCGGGCCGGACCAGTTGGTGCTCACCATGGTCTGGATGTAGCCCTGGAACTGGTGCGGCGACGGCACCGCACTCATGTAGCAGACCGAGCCGGCGCCGAACGCCATGCGGGGGCGGTTCTTGTTGGCCGATGAGTCGGTCAGTGCCCAGGTGGCGCCGTAGTTCGTACAGCGGTAGATATAACCCGGCGGAAAGTTGCCGGTGCGCGACCCGTTGTAGGCCACGGCGTATAGCCAGTAGTTGCTGCCCGAGAAATCGCGGCAGGCGGTGAAGTCGGTGACGGTGTCCGCGCCGGCGCGAATGCTCCAGCCGAGCAGGCCGGAGCCGTTCTTGTTCATCCGGGCCACCTTGAGGTCACCATCGTTCGCCGGCACGTTCTCAAACACATAGATGAACCCGGAGTCGCCCTGGCCAACTACCAGTTCGATCTTGCTGACCGGGTGCAGCGGTGGCCAATAGTAGCCGCCGACGCGGGTCCAGTTCGCGCCGTGGTCGGCCGATTTGTAGACCCAGACCAGCGAATCGGCCGTGGTTGCGAAAGCCGCCCAGATGGTGCCGTCCATCTCCCAGTCGGCCGACGTGGCCGATATGCCGCCGGACCAGATGAGCTGGTCAGGCACGGTCGTGATGGTAGAGCGCGGAGGCTCGACCGCCATCACCGGCTCGGGATGCGGTACGGCCTGCTGCTGCTGAATCAGCAGCGCCTGGACCTGCTGCTCTAGTTCCCGCGCGGCGGCGATATCGCCGCGGGCGAGGGCGTTACCTTCCTGCGCCTGCAGCGCGGCGATGTCCGGGTCCAGCATGGGGCTGTGAGTCGCGGTCGCGGGACCGCGGTTCGATGCCGGCGCCGGTTGCGCCGGCGGAGTCTTCGCCGTCGCGATGGCTGTCAGGCACAGCATCACGACGGTCAGGACTGTGGTTCTACGCATAGGTTGCTCCTTGTTTGCCTTCGGACTTGGCCTGACGAACAGTTTCACTACGACGATGCTAGCACAAATCCGCTGATGCGCAAGTGGGCGGATACGGCCGATTGGAACCCGGCCGGGCAGCGGTATGACCCTCGTCGCGGAGATGATGGACCTGCCGGTGCGGCTGTCAAATATGCGTACGGTCAAGTTTTTCGGCGGGCGGCGGTAACTTCTAGCCCGCCCTGATCTCCTCCCATCTGCGCGATCTGCGGATGGTCCGTTCCGGGGTTCGGCGATATTGGCGGCCTTGGCGGTTGGCCTTACTCTTTGAGGCCGGAGCGGGCCTGGGACTGGATGATCTGTTTCTGGGCGGCGAAGAAGAGGACGATCAGCGGGATGACGGCGAGCGTGGTCGCGGCCATCAGCAGGGTGTAGTTCGTTGTCTGTTCCCGCGAGAAGTAGCCCAGTCCGACTTGCAGGGGCCTTATCTTGTCCGAGTTAGTGACGATGAGGGGCCAGAAGAATGAGTTCCATGAGGCGATGACGTTGAAGACGGCTATCGTCACAAGCGGCGCCTTGCAGAGCGGGAGCACGACCTTTACGAGCGTAGTCCAGTCCGAGCAGCCGTCGATTCTTGCCGCGTCGAACAGGTCATTGGGGAGTTGACGGATGTGCTGCCTCAGGAGGAATATCGCAAAGATGTTCACCGTCCACGGCACTATCATGGCCGCGTAGGTATCAATCCAGCCGAGCTTGAAGAGGATGATGTAAGAGGGGACGAGGTAGACCGGCAGCGGAATCATCATCAGGGCGAGGAAGCACATGAAGAGGACCTCGCGGCCCGGGAAGCGGAAGCGGGCAAAGGCGTACGCGGCCATGATGCCGGTCGCGAGCACGCCGAACAGGCTGAGCGCGGTCACAAGCACCGTGTTCGCGAAGTAGCGCCAGAGCGGGATCTCGCGGAACACCTCGGCGTAGTTCGAGAACTGCATCGACGTCGGCCACCACGTGGGTGGGAAGCGGAGCGCCTCAAGCGGGGTCTTGAGCGAGGTCGAGAGCATCCAGAAAAAGGGCAGGACCATGGCGATGCCACCCAATACAAGCAGCAGGTGAATAGGGAGATTCCGCAGTCTAAGGCGCTTCACTACCTAGTTGACCTTTGCGTCACCCTGAGCGGAGTCGAAGGGTCTTCGGTCGGAGAGATTCCTCGACTCGTCGGATTCGCTCGGAATGACACCCTTTCCTTTGTTACCCTGAGCGGAGTCGAAGGGTCTCTCAGGTTCCTCTCCGCTCAGGTCTTGCCAGGTGGGGTTCAGAGAGTGAATTAGCGCCAGCTTCTTCTCCCTCCGCCAGCCCTTGAGTTGTTTCTCTCGGGAGATGGCATAGCAGGGGTTCTGGAAGTGCTCATACCATACCAATTGCGTTATGTTGTACTTGCTGGTGAACCCCGGAACTAGCTTCTCCTTGTGCTCATGGATCCGGCGCACGAGGTCATTCGTTACTCCAACGCAAAGCGTCCGAGAGACGTTGGTCATGATGTAGACGGAATACTGCCGGCTCACGTTGGGCCGGGAGAGATGTCTCGACTACGCTCGACATGACGGACCGTTTGGCGTCTATCCATACTGGACCCTCCGTTCGAGGAAGACACGCTGGAGGATGGTGAGGGCGAGGATGATGGCGAAGGCGATGAAGGCGATGGCTGCGCCGTAGCCGAGCCGCCAGAGCTCGAACGACGTCTCGTAGAAGTAGTACATCACGACTTTGGTCGTCGAGAGTGGGCCGCCCGCAGGCGGGCCGGTCATTATCCAGACCTGGGCAAAGGTCTCGAAGGCGCTGATGAAGGACATGATGAGAACGTAGTAGGTGGTGGGCGATATGAGCGGCCAGGTGATCTTCTTGAACATGGCACCGCGGCCGGCGCCGTCGATGCGCGCGGCTTCGTAGTAGGACTTGTCGATGTTCTGGAGGCCCGCGAGAAAGATGATGGTGCTGTAACCGATTCCCTTCCAGATGCCCATCATGACGAGGGAGAGCAGGGCAATTGAAGGGCCGCGAAGCGCGGGCGGCAACTGGACCGATGGACCGGCGATGAGCTGGAACAGGCCGCGCGGGTCCTGGAGCCAGCGGATGCCGGAGATGTGTAACCAGGAGAGGATGTAGTTCAGCAGGCCGCGGTCGGGCTGGAGTATCCAGCGCCAGACGACCGAAACCGCGACTATCGAAGTGACGACGGGCAGGTAGTAGATGGTGCGATATAGCCCTAGCCCGCGTATCTTCTGGTTGAGCAGGGTGGCGATGAAGAGCGAGACGAAGAGGATGAGCGGCACCTCGAAGAGAATGTACCATCCGGTGCTCGTAAGCGATTGCCAGAAGACCGCGTCGTGCAGGACTGCGGCGTAGTTCGCGAGCCCGACAAAGGCGCGGGCGCCGGCCATGCCCCAGTCATACAGGCTCATGCGGACCGACAGGACTATCGGGATGACGCGGAAGCCGACGAGGATGACGATCGCAGGCGCGAGCCAGGCAATGCCCGTCAGTGCTTCTCGC
>Ga0172371_10001213_pt1 | contig 40811 bp, 25 predicted proteins | sample Lak12m_FD_114543 | JGI IMG/M metagenome (GOLD analysis project Ga0172371, IMG submission 114543) | Freshwater microbial communities from Kabuno Bay, South-Kivu, Congo - kab_022012_12m | ecosystem: Environmental > Aquatic > Freshwater > Lake | place: Democratic Republic of the Congo: South-Kivu... | reverse complement strand
TCCGGGCAAACCGCCGCATATTATTCGGCTTTGCTTCGTTTAGCGGGATTTTCAAATATTTATTATCTCAACTTTGGCATGGCATCTTGGAACAGTTTCTTTTCATCTGTTTGGTTAGCATCATTAAATAAAGAACCCGAATACATCCTTTTAACAAACACCTTTTATAAAAAAAACGCTTACTCGCCTCTTCCGGAAATTACCGGCAATTCCGCCGGTTCATCAATGAAGGATTTTGTAGAGGCAAGACTTGATGCATTAATAAAAGAAGGATTTGACGAGGATTATAAATCGTACCAATCAAAAGCATCTCTTACCTATGGCTATTGGGAGAATAATGACACGCTGTTTTATACTATTTGTGTAGGACCAATAATGCTCTATTCCTCAAATCCATTTACTACAAATACCTATCATCCGATGGGGGCGGTATTTTATCAAATTTATCCTTCGCCTTCTGATTTTAGAAGTGTGACTTACTTGCAGACGATTCCTTCTAAAAAAGCTATCGCGGTTTACAGCGGAACAGGTCAAGAGAGCGCTTTTTATACCGCTTATCTCCGCTTGCTTGGGTATGACGCGAAATCAATTCTTTTTGGAATGAACAATATTGATTATGGAATGTTGTTACATTCGCCAGAAATTAGTCCCTACGCTTTCAGCCCTGCATACATTAATAATTACCCATACATTATTGAACCTGCCACGGAATAGTTTTTCTTCGCCGGCATTGTGATGCATACAATATTGCTGGTAACTTTTTCAGTGGCGACTACGCAGCAGCAAAAAAGAAGAAGAAGTTTTAGTACTTCAACAAAAAGCAAAAGAATTTATAGAAGAACATTCCGTACAGCATTCACTTTTCCCGGAAACACATAAGAAATAGCTTCTCATGTTCGATATGGAGTGAGTGAAAAACAGACAGAATGAGCAAGCATGAGCGGAAATCACGATTTTTTGCAATAAGCAGGTAGCGAGTTCGAGTCCCTTCACCAGCTCTGAAGCACCCTTAAAACAGTCCGTTTTGAGTTTTTTTGTTAGCCTTCACCAATATCTCACGATAATTTCTCTATTCTATAACCACTTAAAAAATCTTAGTAGCAACATTCATTAAATATTATCAAAATTACAAATGTTAACATGAAGCGTTTCAGTTCGTGATTTTTCATTAATGATTGAACCGAGACTTTCGTAATTCTTTTGCTGTAATTTCAGTTAATATTTTTTTACTTGACAAACAATCCGTAATTGTCTAATTTTGAACGGAACAAAAATTCCAATGGAAAAGAATCTTAACAAAAAGTACCAAAATGGTTTTGCAAGAGGCAAAAAAGAACAGCCATTTTGCATCGTGTTGAAAATAATTACTTTTCTTCACCAGTAGAAAAGGAATAAAGAGTGTCAGGAAATCAAAAATGAAAAAAAGGATACACAGAAGTCCCAACGACAGAGTTTTCGCCGTTGGCAATCATGTGCTACACAGGAATTAATTTTGCCTTATTCTACAGAGCTAAGGGTTTTGCAATTGCCCAAAGATAAAAGAGTTAGAAACACAGCCGGGAAGCTGAATTAATAAATACATAACCAATAGGAGACTATATGAAAAGTAAGATTCTTTTCACTGTTCTTTTTTTTACCGTTTTTAGTGTATTTACAATGGCACAAAGCGGTTTAAAAATAACTGAAATAATGTTCGATCCGCCGGCAGGCACAGCCGGAGATGCGAACGGAGACGGAACAAGAAGTTCGCGCTGGGACGAATTTGTTGAACTGTACAATAGTGGCACAGAAGCTGCCGATTTATCTGGGTATCAACTTGTCGAAAGAGAAGGCGTACCATTTTTTACCTTTCCCCTTAATGCCAGCTTGAACCCTGGGCAGTTTGCCGTTGTATTCGGTGGCGGAGAGGTCGCGACATTTACCGGTATTCCGGCAGGTACATTAGTGTACTCTTTTGAAAAAGTTAACACAAACTCAGGGTTTGCTGGCGGCGGAAAAACAAATCTTTCCAACACAAGCGATAGAGTAATGTTGGTTAATCCGTTGTTAGCAGATACATTGAGTGAAGTTTTTTGGGGCGGCGATACCTTAGCCGGTGCAATGCCGATTCATGCTTTTACTGCTAAAGCAATTTATATGGGACCACCTAACACCCTTTCAGGCGATACTATTGTGGGCGCCATCGGGCAATCAATCACTTGCGATATTAACGATACGAAATGGGACAAGCATACTTACATCACCAGTGATCCTACAAAATTATTTTCTCCTGGTGCAAACGCCGCTCAGAAAAAAATTCAAGCTAATATCGAAATTACAGAAGTGATGTTTGATATTCCGGCAGATTTAGCCGGCGATGCAAACGGCGACGGAGTTAGAGGCGCTAAGTCTGATGAGTTTGTAGAAATATTTAATAAAGGTCCTATTGACGGAGACTTGACAGGATTTCAAATTTTAGATCGAGAAGGGATTCCGCTTTATACCTTCCCAGACAGCACAAAAATTAAAGTCGGACAATTTGCAATTGTATTTGGAGCAGTAGGTTCAGCAGGATTTCACGGCATTCCACCAGAAGCATTAGTCTTTGCAAAAAACAATTCAGATTCAGATATTGGATTTAATAACGGAACCGGTAAAACAAATCTATCAAACGCAGGCGACGGAGTTATATTAGTTAATACCTTAGCAGCAGATACGTTAGCTGAAATTTATTGGGGAACCGCATTACCAAAAACGACAAAAGCTGTTTATTTAGGTCCACCAAACACGATTTCCGGCGACACTATTACGGGTGCAATCAGACAATCAGTAACCCACAAAATCCACAGCGATTTATGGGATGTTCATACTGTAGTAAGCGGTGATACAACCAGTTTATTCTCACCGGGGCTTGACGCACCAAAATCACCTTTTGTTAATAGCGGTGATTTATTAGTTACAGAAATTATGTTTGATCCGCCTCCAGCACCTTTAGGAGATGCAAACGGTGATGGAACAAGAGATGCAAACGGCGATGAGTTTGTTGAGCTTTATAACAGAGGTTCAGCTGCAATCAGTTTATCAGGTTATCAATTATTAGAAACAAACGGATTACCGGTATTCACATTCCCATCGGGAGCCTCTCTTAATGCCGGTCAATTTGCTGTTGTCTTCGGAAATATACGTTCTACCGGATTAGGGTCATCACTTACGAAAGATGCAGTATATTTTTCGGTTTCAAAAGCTGATACCAACCAAGGATTCGATAACGGAATCGGTAAATCAAATTTATCACAAACCGCAGATGCAATTATTTTGGTTAATCCGGCAGCAACCGATACGATTGTTGAAATCTATTGGGGAACAGCGGTAGCGAGAACAACCAAAGCAATTTATTTAGGATTCCCAAATACTTACAGCGGACTTTCTGTATCTGGAAATATTGATCAATCAGTAACAAGAAAAGTAAGTTCAGCAAAATGGGATATGCACACCGTACTTGCAAGTAATGTCTCGAGTCTTTTCTCGGTAGGTACTGATGTACCGTTAGCCTCGGGAATTGGAATAGACAAACAAGTTCCGATGAGCTATAAGCTTTCACAGAATTATCCTAATCCGTTTAATCCGGAAACAGCTATTTCATTTTCAGTCCCGAATAATGGAATAGTTTCGTTAAAGATTTATGATGTATTAGGAAGAGAAGTTGCAACGCTGCTTCAATCTGAACTTACATCAGGAACTTATACATATCATTGGAACGCATCGTCGCTGGCATCAGGCATTTATTTTTATCACTTGAATGCCGGAACGTTTTCAAGCGTAAAAAAAATGATGTTGTTAAAATAGACGAACTTTTTACGCAGAAATAATAAGTTATCATAAATACTAAAAAGTTTCGGTGGAGAAAAAATGTTTAATGAAAGAATAATTCGCAATTATTTTATTGCATTTGCAATACTACTAACAATGCCGGCTTTGCTGTTTGCCGGTACTACAGGAAAAATTGCAGGAAAAGTTACAGACAAAGCGACAGGGGAGCCAATCCCCTTCGCTACTATTGCGGTTGTTAATGGGAACATTGGTGCCGTTGCAAATAACGACGGTAACTATATCATCTTAAATGTAAACCCCGGAATTTATTCAATCAAAGTTTCTATGGTTGGATACACGGCAAGTGTAATTGAAGGGGTTTCGGTAAAAGCTGATTTAACTACACGATTAGACGTAAAACTCGGAAATAGCACGATCGAGTTAAACGAAAACGTAGTTAAAGCGGCACAGCCGATGATTCAAAAAGATGAAACCTACCGAACTTCGATAATAAATTCACAAACATTTTCTGATTTACCGGTTGTTTCTTTTCAAGATGTTGTGAGTTTACAAGCCGGGTTTGTTACCGGATCAGACGGTGTGCTGCACGCAAGAGGCGGACGAGGCGGAGAAGTTACTTATCTTATTGATGGAGTTCCCGTTCGCGATCCTCTTTCGGGCAGCTTTACTGGACAAGTAGATAAATATGCCATTGAAGAACTTCAGGTGCTTACCGGAGGTTTTAATGCCGAGTATGGACAAGCACTTTCCGGAGTTGTCAATATTGTAACGAAAGAAGGAGGAGATAAAATCAAAGGCAGAGTTGAATTTACTTCGGATCAGCTTAATGAATCTCCCTATCATAAAGCTGATGCTCTTGCCTTTGATGAGTGGGGATTTGATAAAAATGGAAATTATATCCCGCGTACTGATGCAAGAGGATATAATCTTGTAAATGATTATCCATCGGCTTATAAAAAGCAAACCCTTGAAAATACTGGTGATCTTTGGCCCGATGTAAAGATGCTCGGACAGCTTTCCACCGTGTTAAGCGGTCCCATGCCTTATCTTAAAGATTTAAAATTCTTTTTGACCGCTCGTTATCTTAATCAGCTTGATCCGCTGCCATGGGGCTACGATAAAGAGCGCGAAGTTAATTTGAAATTAACTTACAATTGGAATGCAGTCAAATTTAATTACAGCACACAAAGATATTATCAAGTATATAAACCTTACTCCCATGTATGGAAATATCATCCGGAAGGATTTGAAGACAGAAAGAATTTTACATGGCGAGATAATTTAAGAATCAATCAGGTGTTGAGTCCAACGATATTTTATGAAGCTTCGTTAGCCTATAACAGACAATATTATCTCAGATATGAACCGGGAAAAGAAGCTATCTTTACCCCGGACGGTCAGTTTATCAGTTCAAATTACCTGGTTAAAAATACTAATACACCTCCCTTCTGGACGAATGCTGACAACGGAGTTTCTACAAAGAATAACGTACAAACATTTCTTTTTAAATTAGATTTTAGTGCACAGCTTGGACAAAACAATCTTGTTAAAACAGGAGTTGAAGTTCAAAAACATAGTATCAGCAGATTGAATTTTCAAGAACCGTATCCAAGCGGATTTCACGGATATGAAAACTATACCTATAAACCGTTAGAGTTTGCTGCTTACCTTCAAGACAAATTAGAATTCAATGCATTCATCATTAATGCGGGAATACGATATGATTATGTTGATGTTGACGCAACGATGTGGCCCGATTTAAGAGACCCTGCCGGTTACGTGAATGATTTTAAAGTCTGGGTTCCGCTGGGTGAAGTTGCTACACCCGCAAAACACCAAATCAGTCCGAGGCTTGGTATAGCATTCCCGATAACAGACAAAACTGTATTTTACAGTTCATACGGACATTTTTTCCAGATACCGGATTACGTAGATATGTACACGCTGAAAGATCCAACGCTTGACGGCGCAATTGTAGGCAACCCGGGAATTAAACCGCAAAAAACTGTTGCGTTTGAGTTTGGTATGAAACAAGAATTTGGTACTGATTATTCTATTGATGTCAGCGCTTATTTCAAAGATATTACAAATCTTGTAGGCAGTACTTATTTAACCGTTTTCCCATATGAATACACAGTCTTTGATAATTCTAATTACGGTGGCGTTCACGGATTTGAAATCACTTTGACTAAAAGACTAAGTGATTATTGGTTCGCTAATGTCAATTACACTTTCTCGGTTGCAAAAGGAAATGAATCAGATCCGCGAGAAGGTTTTAATGATTACCGGAGAGCTTCCGCCTTACTAAGACCGAAGCAAGTCTTTGCTCTTGATTTTGACAGAACACACAACTTTTATGGAACATTCGGCTTCGAGTTTCCGAAAAAATTTGGACCGGAGATTGCCGGCGTAAATCCGTTGGAAGACATGTCAATCACCTTTGTTGTAAGAGCTTCCAGCGGACTTCCGTACACACCGGTTCCATCAGAAGAAGCAAATGATTTGTTAGTTGAAAAAAATTCAGGAAGAATGCCTGCGGTTGAAAGAGTTGACTTCCGCATCTCACGTTCATTTGATATAATGAGCACAAAATTTTCGGTCTTTGCTATTGTTAATAATGTGTTTGACATAATAAACGCAACCAACGTATGGGATACTTCCGGCAATCCGTTGGATGCGGGTCCAACCTACAGCAGAACGAGAGACCGCATGCGTAATCCGCAGTATGTTGACATCAGACGTTCTATTCAATTAGGTCTCCGGTTGGATTTCTAAAATAAAAGATGGATATAACTATGAAAAAAATAACCCTATTTCTTTTTATTATGATTTTATTCTTAGGCAAATCCATCGCTCAACTGAGAGTTGATGATTCGCTTGAAGTGAAACGTTTACAAAAAACCACTAACTCCGAAGACGATGCTTTCGGAGTACTTGATAAAGGAGAAATGATTAATATTCTTGGTAATCAAGGAATGATAGGCGACTCTTATTATCAAAATCTTATTTACAATTTTCGCTGGCCGAAAAGCAAAGGCGTTGCAAACTCATCTTTAGACGTGAATGCAGTGGATGATATTTCTGTTATGTTTGCCCATAAAGGAAATGTTATCGACAGTTATTCAAGATTCAGAAATGAGGACTGGATGGCGCCGAAAGGAGCGAAAGGAACATATCATGCTGAAGATCAGCCTGCAGAATTATTAGCTCCTGATGGCGCGCCAAGATTAGCGCACAGCGATATTCCATTAACCTGGCCTAAAGGATATCATGATTCTGCTCATGTGTTTCATCCGGCGCCGATTGGAAATTATGCTTCGCTTACCGATGCAGATAAAGAATTGGTAACCAAAAAAGCGGCATGGTATGACGCTGATAAAAACACCTGGAGATTTTGGCCCGGTAAATACAGAATAGATGTTGATCCGGCTTCGCCAACGTATGGTAAAGAGATGCCGGGAGAATTTGCAGCCGACCGTGAATGCTTTGCCATTATGGATGATCATAATGCACAGCTTCCATCGGTACAAATCGGTTTGCTTTATACCGATCAAACATATTCCTACGGACGAAGATTTGCTGAAGATATTCAGTTTTATGATTTAGAAATCACCAACACGAGCAACAAAGTCCTCGATAGCTGTTGGTTTGGCTATTATGTTGATTTTCAATTTGGAGATGTTCTTGAAGAAACTTACGGTTCGTACAATACCGGCATAAATCCAAAAGGCTATGATAATGCTTATTATCAATTTGATTATAACGGCACAAGTCCTGGTAATCCGGAAGTAGGAGTTTTTGGCATGTTAGTATTAGGAACACCGGCAGAATTAGGCGTAACCGATGCTCATTTTTTCAGAGATCTTTCGGGAAGTATAACTCCGGCGGAGGATCAAAGTATTTGGCCGGTAATGATCAGCGATCCAAACAGCACAACTTTGATGGCTGATAAATCAAATTACTTCCACGGCTCTAATGTTCACTTTGATGATTTCAGCCTTACCCGCGAAGGGAAAAGCCCTGGTCCATCCAATTGGACAATGTTTGTAACGACGGGACCTTTCACACTTCAACCTGGTGAAAAGATGAAATCAACGGTTGCTTTTTCTGCCGGAAAAGATATGTCTGAATTGAAAAGCAATTTTGAAATGGCACAGAAACTTTACTTAAATCATTTTCTTGGACCTGCCGCGCCTCCTTCACCAGAACTGCATGCAGTGGCGGGCGACAAAAAAGTTACGCTTTTTTGGAATGCCTATGCCGAAAAAACAATTGACCCAATCGCTAAAGTTGCCGATTTTGAAGGATATAAAATTTATCGAAGCCAAGATCAAGGTTCAACTTGGGGAGAACAAATTAAAGATTCAAAAGGTAATTTAGTCGGTTATGTTCCTATTGCGCAGTTTGATAAAAAAGATTTAATCCAAGGTGTCGATCCTTTTAACAACTTTAATAATCTAGGAGACAACACGGGACTCGTTCACATGTTTGTTGATTCGACAGTTGAGAACGGTGTGAATTACAGTTACACGATAACCGCTTACGATTCGGGTTCGGTTTCCAGTCAACTTGAATCACTTGAATCAGCAAAAGGGACAACGGCAGCTGATGCCAATTTAGTTGACGCAACACCGCGCTCTAATGCAATTGGTTATCAAGATGCAACATACACCGTTAATCATTTGCAAGGAGTTGGAAAAGGAACTGTAAAAGTCAATGTTTCTGATCCTTCAAAATTAACCGGTGATGATTATTTGATCACTTTTAACAAAGCACCCGCCGATACTTTCTACATTACAAATCAAACTTCGAATGCAGTCATTGCAAAAGTTCCATTTGGCACTGATGAAATGCAAGTAAGCGAAGGTATTAATGTTGTGATCAATGGAGATAATCAATCCGGTGTTGTTAAAAGCATTGTTAATCAGAGCGGTGAAAATGTTGACGGCGAATCCCACGTAAGCAGTGACGGTAAATGGTATGTAAAAGCTCTTACAACAAACGGGGTTGCAGATTACAAGGCAAAAGGTTCTGATTATGAATTCAGATTTACTCCGTCGGGATCTTACCTTGCTGGATTAACCGGTCAGAACAAACCGATGCTAAAAAAATATCAAGTTCCGTTTGAAATTTGGAATGTTACAAATCCAACTGCTCCGGTACAAATCAATAGTATTTTAAATGATAAAAACGGTAATCAGAAATTTGATTTAGGCGAAGAATTAAGAATCGTAAATAATCCATATGTAGAACGAGGCGATACGATCGGTACATTTAATCTTTTGTATTGGTATTATACTCTTACGATTGATACGAACGCAAGCAGCGGCGGAAGATTACCTAAAGATGGTGAAACATTTACGCTTGTTTCGTACAGTCAAATTGCTAATTCCGATACATTTTTACTGAAAGTTACTGGTCCCAAAATTCTGAACGATAAAGAAACAATTGCAAAAGAAATCAATAAAGTCCGCGTTGTTCCTAATCCATATATTGTGAATGCAAAATGGGAACAGATTGAAAACAACCGCAGATTGCGTTTCATGTTTCTGCCGCCGGAATGTACCATCTCTATTTACAGTGTCAGCGGAGAACTCGTTAAAAAGATAGAGCATAGTAATAATACAGGAGACGAAGACTGGAACTTGACTAATCAGTCTGGCGTTGAAATCGCTTTTGGATTATATATTTATGTGGTACAAACTCCGTCCGGTGAAAAGACTATCGGTAAATTCGCAATAATTAAGTGATAGGTAGAATCATGGTAATAAAAAATATTTATATAAAAATGTTTCTCATGTTGTCGGTAGTATTATTTTCTGCTCAAGCACAAGATTTCAGCAAAGCAGGAACCTCTGCCGGACAATTTTTGAAAATACCTGTTGGAGCTAGAGCAGTATCAATGGCGAGTACATTTGTCTCTGTGGCTGACGACATCAGTACGATGTACTGGAACCCCGCCGGGGTTGCGCTTCTTGATCATTTTCAAGTTGGGTTTACTCGTTCAAATTGGATAGCTGACATTTCTCATAATTTCTTCGGCATGGTATTGCCGTTGGGCGAGAAAAGTTCAGTCGGTTTAAGTGTTATCCAACTCAGCTCTGGGCAAATCGAAAATACTACGATTGATCATCCTCAAGGCACAGGCACGTATTACGATGCCGCAGATTTAGCAATCTCTTTAACTTATGCAAAATATTTAATTGAACAAGTCAGTGTCGGAATTTCGGCTAAGTATGTTAATCAAAGAATATGGAATACATCGGCAAATACGGTTGCCTTCGATTTAGGTGTATTGCTGCACACCGGTTACTATGGCATGAACATCGGACTTTCGTTCCAAAACTTTGGACCGGATTTAACTCTTGACGGAAGCGATTTAATCAGAACCGTCGATCAAGACCCGAACAGTGCAATTAATCCTCCGGTTGAAGCAAAGCTTTCAACTCAACCGTATGCTTTGCCGACAAGCTACCGTGCTTCGGTGTCAATGCCTTTGGTCGGAGAGAATGCGCCGTTCAAGATTGCGAACTCTTCATTGTTACTCGCTATTGATGCTGTACATGCGAATGACAACAGAGAGCATTACAGTACTGGTGTTGAATATGGTTTTTCTAATACGTTTTTTGTAAGAGGCGGCTACCGTTTTAACACAGATGAAGAAGGATTTACTTTCGGAAGCGGTGTTAATGTTAATATGGGCGGTTCTTCCGTTGTCTTTGATTATGCTTATGCATCATTTGGTGTCTTCGATGCTATTCATGTTTTTTCAGTTAATTTAAAGTTATAAAGATGAATCGTAAACGGTGTGAATATTTTGCTTTGTGCTTTTTTCTTCTGATGCTATTGCAAACGAATATCCATGCCGTTGAACTTCAGAAGGTATCAAGAATTCAAGCTGCAGGAATTCTTGCTTTGCATGCTTCTTTTGCCGATACAAATAATGTAATTACTTGGGAACTTACTTCATACACGATTGACGAAAACACCGGGGCTCGTGCCGATCAAGATGTAATTTCTGTTGTTTATAAAGATTCTATCAGAATCCTTTTAGTTAAACAAGCGAACAAATACACATTTTATAACGTTGTTGTGAATGAAGGAAATTCGAAAGATTCGATTGAAGTTCAAGTATTAAATAAAGGTGTTCCCCAAAAATATTTATTCCAAAATCCTGTTTATCCGACAAAGCCAATTCCGGTGTACGTCATTCTTCCAACCGTATATTCTACAAACTCCAAGATGTTGTTTTCAATGCACGGAATAAATAGAAATGCATACGATTATGCAAACATCTGGAAATCGTTTGGTATTGCAAATAATTATATCATTGCTGCGCCGGAGTTTTCCAGTGCTGATTGGTCTTCATCAGCATATATTCTTGGAAATATGTTTACAGGAACTAACGGTACCGGTTCGCTAAATCCCGAATGGAGATGGACGTTTTATTTTGTTCAATTAATACATCAAGAATTAGTTGAAGCCTGCGGAATAAAAGACTCGACGTATATACTTTGGGGACATTCTGCCGGTGCGCAATTTGTGCATCGCATGGCGTTGTTTTTCCCGGATTCGTTAGTTAGCACTTACATTTCTGCAAATGCAGGTTGGTACACTGCGCCGGATACTTCTGTGGTTTATCCTTGGGGGGTAAAACATGATTTGTTATCAATTTCATCAGATTATTTATTTGGGTTTACTAATAGAAATTTAATCGTTATGCGCGGAACGGCAGATACATTAAGAGATTCAAATTTAGATGTTGAGCCACTTTCCGATGCGCAAGGAAGAAATCGGTTTGAACGCGCCGGATATTATTATGCTCAAGCACGAAAAATTAATCCTAATTTAACCTGGCTTCTCATAGATGTTCCGGATGTTTCGCATGAAGATAATAAAATGGCAATTGCAGCCGGAAATTATCTTCTTAATCCTACTCACATTGCATCGGAAAGAAATGATGAGCTGCCCGAAGAGTTTACACTTGCAAGTTTTCCTAATCCTTTTAATGCAACGGCGCAACTTGCGTTTAACATTAATCAAGCAGGAGTAATTGTAATGAAAATTTACAATAATCTTGGAGAAATAATTTCTGTCCTTGTAAACGAATATCTAACTCCGGGGTCTTACCGGCAAACTTTTAATGCCGAGTATCTTCCGAGCGGTGTTTATTTCTGTGTCTTAACGGACGGAATAACCTCTGCGGCAACAAAACTTTTATTGTTAAAATAAAAATTGATAAATAAATAATTTAAATATTTTGAAAAAATCTTGTTATGGTAAATACTGATCGCTTAGTAAATAATTTTAAAGAACTTGGATTGATTGACGGAATTCACGGAAAAGAATACGAAATCGCACAAGAATTAATGCAACGCCTTAAACAGCTTGGGGTTGCTTCTTATATGGACGAAGCGGGAAATTCTTTCGGAGGAAATTCGGGAAATATCCGAGCCAAAATTAATGGGAATAAAAAATTCCCCTCGATATTTTTATGTTCGCACCTTGATACAATTCAACCTACGAAACATCTGAATCATGTTCATGAAAATGGCATGATAAAGACTGACGGAACTACAATACTTGGCGGAGATGATAGAGCCGGTGTTGCGGTCATTCTCGAAATTTTGCACTTGCTTAAAGAGCAAAGTCTTGAACACGGAACAATTGAAATTCTTTTTACTGTCTGTGAAGAAGCGGGAATGTATGGTGCAAAGTTTGTTGAAAGATCAGAATTTGAAGCAGAGTACGGTTTTGTGTTTGATTGCCAAGCATCACCGGGGAATTACATTGTTGAAGCTCCCGGAGCTTATTCTTTTACTGCAGTTGTAAAAGGATGTTCGGCTCATGCAGCGGTTTCGCCTGAAAAAGGAATTCATGCAATTCAAATTGCAAGCAATGCAATCAGCAGATTAAAATTAGGCCGCTGGGCAGAAACCGGAATGATTAATGTCGGCACGATTCATGGCGGAACATCAATAAATATTATTCCTGATCAAGTTGAAATAACCGGTGAAACACGCAATGCTAATGAAGATGAATTAATGAGTCAGATCGCCTACATAAAGTCAACATTTGAAACTGCGGCGAAGGAAATGGGAGGCAGTGTTGAAATAATTTTTACTGAAAAATATCCAGGGTATCAATTTGTTGGTAACGAAGTTGTGCTTGATGTAGTTCGAAGAGGAATATCAAAAGCCGGATTTGAACCGATTGATATTAAATACCCGGGTGGAAGTGATGCGAACGTTTTAAATAAAAAAGGATTAACCACTGTAAATCTCGGCGTCGGGTTTAAGAATGCTCACTCGTTTCAAGAATGTATTGCTGTGGAAGATCTTGTCGCCGCGGCAACTATTGGGTTTAATATTGTAAAACATTGTTTTACAGATAATAAATAAAAGTTATGATGAAAAAAATAATAAAATCAGTCGGTATTTTTTCGTTGCTGATGATAATAGCAAGTGCAACAACTCTAAACGCACAAATTCCACAAACACCGCTTGAAGCGTGTTCGTATAAAAATGTGACATCGCATGAAGCGTTGCTTTCTTATGTTTATGAGCTTGCAAACAAATCATCCCATTTAGAAATTGAAAACATCGGAACATCAGTTCAAAGCCGAATAATTCCAATGCTTCACGTTTTACAAAAAGGATCAAAGCCCAAAGCAAAAGTTTTACTATTCTGTCAGCAGCACGGCAATGAACCATCTGGGAAAGAAGCTGCGTTATTATTGCTAAAAAAATTAGCCGATGTGAAAGGGGCGGAACTATATCCTAATCTTGACTTATACATCATTCCTTCGGTCAATCCTGACGGAAATGAAGCTCAAAAAAGATACAATGCAAATGGTGTTGATCTCAATCGAAATCATTTGCTGCTTTCAGAACCGGAGGTGATCGCATTGCATAAAGTCTATGAAAAACTTCAACCGGAAATTACACTTGATGTTCATGAATACTCGGCATATAGAAAAGAATTTAGAGAAGCCGGATATTTTAGAACCGCAGATGAACAGTTCGGAGCGCCGACAAATTTGAATATTTCAAAAAACATAATTGAATTCAGTTTACACAGATTGTTCCCCTATCTTGAAACTGAACTTAATAAACGCGGGGTAATTTTTTCAAACTATTATAAAATGAATACTCCCGATGATACCGTTCGGGCAAGTACAACAAGCATTGATGACGGAAGACAAAGCTTTGCTATTTTGAATACATTTTCTTTTATCCTCGAAGGGAAAAACGGACGGAAAAACAATGATGAATTAGAAAGACGTTCATCGAGACAGTTAGCTGCAATTGAAGCATTTCTTTCTTTCTCAAATCGTAATAGCAAAGCTATAGCTGATCTGGTGCATCACGAAAAGCAAGCATTAACGTCGTCGAAAGCGCCTGCTGCCATGCAAATGGATTACGTTACAGAAGGTCCTAAAATCGCTTTATTGATGCGAACGATTGAAGGAAAAGACACAACGGTTGCATTGAACTATTCTCCTGAAGTAAAAATATTTCAAACTGTAGAACGGCCTAAGGCTTATGTTATTCCTGCTGCAAGAGAAGATGTGATTGCACTATTAGCCAAACATGGAATTCAATTTACTACCTTAACTGCTCCGAAAGAAGTTAACGTACAGATTTATACAGTTCAAGATATAACCGGAAAATGGATGGAAAATAAACCGACAAAATACGTTACTACATCGGTTAGAAATGAAAGAATAACTCTTCAGCACGGCGATTATATTGTTTCCTTAAACAATGTGCATTCAACAATGCTGGCAATTGCACTCGAGCCGGCTTCAATGTGGGGGCTTGTTCAGTATGATGAATTTCCTTCTCTCGTAAAAAAGGGAACTGATTATCCGATTTATAGAATTCTAAATAAAAAGGAAATGCACTAATGTCGAACGGACAAACTACTGAAAAAGGAATTTCACAAAAACGAAAACCGAAAATGACCGAGGCAATGATTCCGGTTATTTCTATGGTTATACTTCTTGGCGGCGGCTACGGGATTCTTCAGTTTCCTGTTGAAATTCTTTTGATTATCGCATCATGTATTGCAGGAATTGTTGCGCTTCGACTTGGTTACCGGTGGAAAGATATCGAGAACGGAATGATTGATGCTATCGCAAAAGCAATGCCTGCGCAAATGATTATTGTGGTCGTCGGTGTAATGATAGCTTCGTGGATTGCTTCCGGTTCAATTCCAATGCTGATTGATTATGGTTTAAGTATTGTCTCTCCTTCATTATTTCTGGTTACCGCAAGTGTAGTGTGCGGAATAATCTCTCTGCTAACGGGAACAGCCTACGGAACAGCCGGCACAATTGGAATAGCGTTTATCGGTATTGCTCACGGTATGGGAATTCCATTAGCGCCCGCAGCTGGAGCCATTGTTGCCGGTTCATATTTAGGTGATAAAATCTCTCCTTTTTCTGCAGCGTTAAATCTTTCAACAGCAGCCGTGAGAAGTAATTTAATAGATACCATTCAGCATTTGGCATTTACAACAATTCCGGCATTCTTAATTGGACTTGTTGTTTATTGGATTGTCGGCTCGCATTATGCGGTACAAAATGTTAACACAGAAAAAATAGTTTTGATCCAACAAACGCTAAGACAAAATTTTGTATATAACTGGTTCTTACTGCTGCCGCCGCTAATTGTTTTAGCGCTTACCTTTTTAAGAAAACCGGTGATTCCTGGAATGCTCATTTCTTCTGCTGTTGCTCTGATTCTTGCTTTTCTTTTCCAAGGAAAATCGTTTTCACTCGGAATGGAATATTGTGTCTCTGGTTATAAAGCATCAACTGAAATTGAAGTGGTAAATCAACTCCTTTCACGAGGCGGCTTACAAGAGATGATGAGAATTTCTCTGGTTGCCTTTTGCGCTTTCGCATTTGCAGGTATTGTTCAGAAAGCGGGAATACTCGATTTATTGTTAGAAAAGATTCTTCAGTTTGCCAACACTAACGGTAAGTTGATTGCAAGTGGCGTTGCTGCTGCATTAACAACGGCGTTAGTTACAGGCAGCGCTTATTTAAGTGTGTTAATTCCGGGAGAATTATTTGCTCCCGCATTTAAACAGAAAAAACTTGCGGCAAAAAATCTTGCTCGCGCAACACAAGAAGCACATTCTATTGTTCCTGTAATTCCTTGGGCAATTGCCGGAGTTTATATGACCGGTACTCTGGGAGTTTCTACATGGGATTATGCACCGTGGGCAGTGTTTAATTATATCGGATTCATTTTTCCGGCGTTGTACGGATTTGTCGGATTTAGCCTGGCACCGCAAAAAAGAGATGATGAATCGTTGCCGGGAAGTTAGTTTTGAAGAAATTTTTTCAGTTAGTTGTGATTTAATCTTATGATAAATTTCCTGGGTGCGATTTTTAATTTTCTTTAATTTAATGAAGAGTATAATGAAACAAGACAAACTATCTTTAGATACCTTAATTCGTTCGAAGCTTCCCACTTTTAGCAAAAGCGAAAAAGTAATTGCCGATTATTTTTTAGAACAGCAAAATGATGTTGCGTTTTTAACAATTCATGAGATCTCAAAAAAGCTTTCTGTTGGGCGCGCATCAATTATTCGCTTTGCAAAGAAATTAGACTACGACGGTTTTTATTCGCTAAAACATGACATAAAAAATAATTTGCAATCGAGCATTGCGCCTCTTGAAAAATTCAGATTAGCCATTAATGAAACTGTTTCTGATTTCATCTCCATTTCGCAAATCGCCGAAAATGAAGTGAATAATATTAATTCGCTACTCAATAACTTTGACACCAAAGCATTTAAGAAAGCAATCGCAATTCTTTCTGAAGCAAATGTTATTTATACAACCGGTTTTAACTTATCAAGTTTTCTTGCAGGTATTACAAGCTATCTTCTTCAAAGAATCGGATTGAAGTCGTTTCCAACCAATCTTGGCGGACGCTCTCTCGCAGAACAACTTATCAATATTGACGGCAAAGATGTATTGATCGCTTTTTCGATGCCGCCGTATTCTCATGAAACAATTAAAGCGGCAGAATTTGCAAAGAAACAAAAATGTAAAGTTATCTCATTCACAAATTCATTAGCGGCTCCGATTGTTTCTTGCTCTGATGTTGTTCTTCATGTAAAAACAGACAGTGAAATCTTTACTAATTCGTTTTCGGCAACGCTGGTTTTATTGTATTCATTAGTAAATGAAATTGCAGTTCACAACAAAGCAAGATTCAAAGAAGCAGTCAAAAAGAAATTTTCTCAATCGTTAACATAACAAAGATTCTAAAAGCGAGCGACCAATGCTAGATTTAGTAAATGCGTACACAGAAAAGATGCCGACCAAGAACATTAGATACATAAAAGATTTTCTAAAATTACCGGAAGCAGAAATTTATTATGAAATAATCGGTAACGGACCTCCGATTGTTTTTGCTCATGGTTTGGGCGGAAATCATTTGTCATGGTGGAGGCAAATTCCTTTTTTTGCCGAGCGCTTTACTTGTGTAACTTTTTCTCACCGGGGATTTTTACTCTCAAAAAATATTGCGAAAACATTTGGCGCAAAAGTTTTCGCTGATGATCTTTCGGCACTTATAGATCATCTTGAATTAAAAGATGTACATTTAGTTGCTCAGTCAATGGGCGGCTGGACATCACTTAATTATGCGCTTCGCCCAGAGAACAAATTAAAATCACTCGTTATGGCTTCTACTACCGGTGAACTTAATTTTAGCGTGATTAATCATCCTGCAATTGCGCAAATGGATGCATGGAAAACATCTTCCGAAAAAATTAAAAAAGAATTAAAATCCAAAGGACTGCTTCCTGCTACCGGCGCCCGAATGGCTGTGGAACAACCTTCTATGAATTTTCTTTATGCACAGATTTATGACTTAACTCCAAAAAAATATAAGGATAAAGTCCGTAAAGAAATAAGAAGCACAAGAGTTTTGGAACCAAAAAAATTAAAAGATGTAAAGCAGCCCGTAATGTTTCTTGCCGGAAGTGAAGATATCGTGTTTCCTCCATTAGCAGCCGAAGCAGCATCTACATTAATTCCCAATGCGAAGTTTGTGAAGATTTTCGAAGCAGGGCATTCAGTTTATTTTGAACGCCCTGACCAATTTAATGCTGCAGTTGATAATTTTATTTCTGGAATATAATAAATCATTTCGCTCTCGTACAAAATAAATTATAAGCTGAAAAAAGGACTGACTAGGTAACACTGAACCTTTTCGACTATCCTCGTTTGTTAGCTTCAAAAGAAAAGACATTTAGGTTAAAAAAATAATAAAGTGACGCGTGCCAAACCATCGCAAGCACTCATTCTCTAATTGCCCAAAAACTCGCTTAGTCAATGTGTGATGTGCATAGCTGCAATATTTTTAATACCGCCTTAAATTTCTTCGAGATGCACTGAGCACATTATCAGCAATGATTCTCTGGGTAACGGCAAGATATTTTCCTTTTGCTTTCTGAACTGTTAGTGTATGCTATAGATGTACATGCGGCATCTAACTTTGTTGGTAAAACATAACTGTTAAAGTTGAATATTAAACTATCCTTACACCAATCTTGGGTAATCGGACAGGCGAAATCTTCTGATTTTTTGAATTCGAGTTGAGGTTATCTTCTTCACCAGTTTTCCAACAAGAATTTAATTTTACAGATGTTCATATAAAAGCTGTCGTTGAACCAAAATAGAGACGTTATTGCTCTGGCGGGCAAACTCACTACTCTTATACTTTTTCCTTCTAAAAACTTTTATCTGTATTCAGGGATACTGTACCTTGCGCAGAAATAAGAGTACATTCATTAACACTCCCGAACTGTGTTCCGCTGCAAATTTGTGCAAGCTGCCTATTAAATTATTTTTTTTTGAAATATCTTCTTCTCTACTTGACTTGACACTATTTATTGTCTAATTTAGTAACAAATATTACAACGGATATAGTTATTGAAAAATATGTTACACACAGATGGTCAAAGACTTATAGAAATATTTCTAAAAGTTCTTAGTATTAATGCCCTTTCAGGTTACGAAAAACCGATAGCAAATTACATTACATCCTTTCTTTCCGAATCCGGTTATCGAACCGAAAAAGATGCTTCGCGCAGATATACTTTAAGCGATACCGGAAACCTTATCTGCAAAATTGGTACAGGCGGAGATTTCCTTATTATGTCGCACATGGATACCGCCCGCCCAACCCTTGAAACAAAACCCATTATCAAAGAGGATAGAATTGTTTCTTCCGGTGATACTGTGCTTGGAGTTGATAACCGTGCCGGCGTTGCCGTTTTACTCTATATGTTAGAGAAAATAGCGAAAGAAAAAATTCAGGTAAAAAACTTTACTGTTGCATTTACGACATGTGAAGAAACAACATTGTTTGGGTCGAAATATTTAGAAATTGATGAAGCAATAAAAAAGGGATTTATTTTTGATTCCGGTTACCGTCCGGGAAATTTTATTACTTCGGCTTGTGGCGCAATGGGTTTTAAGATGAAAATTATCGGAAAGGCTTCTCATTCAGGAATTGCTCCGGAACGTGGAATCAATTCAATGCAGGCTGCCGCTAAAGCGATTACCAAACTTCCGTTAGGAAGGATTGACGAAGAAACAACAATGAATATCGGAATTCTTAAAAGCGGCACCGCCGTAAATGTTGTTCCTCAGTTTACGGAACTGGAAGGCGAAGTACGATCTTTCAATGTTGCAAAGGCAGAACATTATTTCAACTTATTAAAAACAATCTTTACTGATGAAGCTGAAAATATGATGGCAAGAATTGAATTAGAATCTTTTTGGGATTTTGTTCCTTACACAGTTCCATCCGACTCAGATGTTTATAAAGAGGTTGTAAGCGCAATTTCAAAAGCAGGATTAACACCAACGCCAAAAATATCGCTTGGCGGAAGCGACGCAAATTCACTTAACGCAAGAGGAATTCAATCTATTAACCTTGGCATAGGCGCGCAAAACCCACACTCCAATGATGAATTTATCTTTATAGAGGACCTAATCAAATCAGCCGACATAGCTTTAGCGTTAGTTAAAAAGGAGTTATAAAAATGAAAAAAACAGTTCAACTGATTTTTGTTTTGCTTATTGCATGCAATATTCAAATATCTTCACAACCGAAAGGAAAGTTAGTTATTATTGGAGGAGTTCAAACTTCTGAAATCGAAAAAAAATTTGTTGAACTTGCAGGCGGTGCGCAAGCAAGAATAATAGTAATTCCAAACGCCGGTTCAGAACCGGTACTAAATAGTGAAATTGAGCTGAAAGCATTTAATAAACTAGGCGCAAAAGCAGATTACCTTCTCTTTACAAAACAAACAGCCGATGAAGAAGCAAACATTAAAAAAATGGAATGGGCAAATGCTGTTTTCTTCTTGGGCGGAGATCAAAGTGATTTAACAAGAGATATGCTGGGAACAAAACTGCTTCAGAAAGTTTTCGATATTTACAATAATGGCGGTGTTGTTAGCGGATCAAGCGCTGGGGCGGCAGTGATGAGCGAGGTTATGATTACAGGCAATGAGTTAATTAATAAAGATTCCTCACTTTCCTTTGTTACTATTGAAAAAGGAAATGTAGAAACAAAACAAGGTTTTGGTTTTTTGAAAACTGTTATTATTGACCAACATTTTCTTAAAAGAAAACGACATAACCGATTGATTTCCGTTTTACTTGAACATCCAAATTTAATGGGCGTGGCTATTGATGAGTCAACGGCGATAATTGTTAATCCAGATAAAACCTTTGAAGTATGCGGCAATAATCAAGTGCTTGTGTATGATCCAACTGAAGCTAAAGACATTAAAACCGACAAGAGAAATAATCTTGGTGGAAACAACCTAAAACTTCACGTTTTACTTAACGGAGATAAATTTGATCTTAAAACTAAAAAAGTGATTAATGAGTAACGAGAAAAAATTTAAATTTAAGGTCCCCAATACTTACTTACTGATCTTTTCTTTATTGGTAGTTATTGCCTCTTTAACCTGGATTATTCCGGGCGGGCAATACGAAAAAACAATTGTAAACGGAAAAGAAGTTGTCGTTCAAAATTCATTTAGATTTGTTGAAAGCCATCCGCAGGGGATATTTGCCATTTTCATTTCTCCGCTAAAAGGATTTGTTGAAGCGGCTATGATTATTGGTTTCATCTTGATAGTAGGCGGAGCTTTTAATGTTCTGGCAAAAACGGACGCAATTAATTCGCTTATAAACAAACTTGCAAAAGCACATAAAAGCTCAAAAACGCTGCGGTTGTTTTTCATTCCGGTTCTCTTATTTATGTTCTCGCTTGGCGGCGCAACATTTGGAATGAACGAAGAAATAATTCCTTTTGTATTAATTACCGTTCCCATTTGTCTTGCGCTTGGATATGATTCCATTGTTGGTGTTGCAATTCCGCTTGTTGGCGCGCATGTTGGTTTTGCGAGCGCATTTTTAAATCCGTTTAACGTTGGCATAGCGCAAGGAATTGCGGAAGTTCCGTTATTTTCAGGAATCGGTTACAGAATGATCAGCTGGGCAATTTCTACTTCGGCGGCAATATTTTTTCTGCTGTATTATGTAAAAAAACTTTCTCGGAAGGCGGAAATTAGCCCGATGTTTGCAGAAGACGGCGAACGAAGAAAGAACGAACATTTTGAAAATATCTATACAAATTCATCTACATTAACATTTAGGCATAAACTTGTACTTCTAACTTTTCTTCTTTCATTGATTCTGTTAGTTGTCGGCGTTGTAAAGTTTAATTGGTATATCGAAGAGATTTCGGGAATGTTTTTTATTATGGGCATTGTAGTCGGAATTATCGGCGGCTTAAAAAGTGATTTACTCATAAAAAGCTTTATTGACGGAGCGAAGGATTTAGTGGGAACGGCGCTTATTGTTGCCCTTGCAAGAGCTACCTTGGTTATATCTCGAGACGGCAAAATAATTGACACCGTCCTTTACGGATTAGCTCCATATATTCAATCGTCTTCGCCTATTTTTGCGTCGCAGAAAATGTTTCTTGTACAAGCAGTAATTAATTTCTTCGTTCATTCTGGAAGCGGACAAGCAGCTCTAACGATGCCGATTATGGCGCCGCTTGCAGACCTTGCCGGAGTTTCGCGGCAAACCGCTATACTCGCTTTTCAGTTTGGCGAATACACAAATATTATTATCCCAACGTCTGCCGTTACTATGGGCGCTTTGGCAATGGCAAAAGTTCCGTGGGAGAAGTGGGCAAAATGGGTAATCCCGCTTCAAGTAATTCTAATGTTATTAGGGCTATTGCTCCTTATTCCGCCAAATCTTTTCGGCTGGAAATAAAAATGGATTTTAGAACCAATGTTCTATTTAATAATATCAATAAATAATAAGAGGTACAGCATGAGTCGTTATTTCCACATTCTTTTTGCAAGTGCATTATTGCTTGTCTGTTTTAGTGACATAGCAAGCGCACAGGTTACTTTTGGGACCGGGAAAATTTATGTTCGAGGAGGTCAATACGGAGAAATTAGAATATTTTCAGCTGAAGGCGTTGACACGCTTCAACATATCAACAGAATTTCTCTTATCGCTGCGGGTAACGCAAATCAAGTAATAGATTATTGGAATGACCTCGATGTAGATGTTGCAACAGCTCTTGTAACAACTCCCGCATTAAGCGATTTTGAAATTTCCGGCTCATATAATAATAGTTATTCCGGCAATCCGCCCAATTTTTTAATTCAGCAAAATATTTATGGCTGGAAAGATCAAAGTTATTGCATCGTTAAATGTGTTCTTACCAACAAAGAAACAGCCGCAACGCCGATGTTAGCCGGCTTGGATGTTGTGCAATATGTAGATTATACTTGGGAAAATGATCATATATTTTATGATGCTACAAATAAAGTTCTTACCCAATTTGACACTCATTCCGTTGGAATAAAAATATTATCTGAACCAACTACGTCTGCGCAAGTATTTAAATGGTATGACAAATATCAAGATTCTGACCCCAATTACTACACATGGCTGCACGGCGGAAACTTTGCCGCGGACACGCTTATTACCGATGCGGATGGAGGTGTAAGTATTTTAGGCGGAACCGAAACTACTATAGAACCTGCAGCAACAAAAGCATTTTACTTCGCTGTTTCGGTAGGCGCAAATAACGCTGATATGTTGGCAAACATGGCGCTTGCTCAGCAGAAATACAGCGCTATTACTGCTGTTGAATCCAATGTAACTGACATTCCTTCTTCTTATGTACTTAGCCAAAATTATCCTAATCCATTTAATCCTTCAACAAAAATTTCTTTCGGATTGCCCGCCGGTGGAAATGCCGTTCTAAAAGTATTTAACTCTTTGGGCGAAGAAGTTGCCGAAGTAGTAAACGGATATCTCGAAGCCGGTACGCATACGGTTAATTTCGACGCGTCAAATCTCCCATCAGGGTTGTACATTTATTCACTTCAAGCCGATGGAAAAACTCTTTCAAAAAAAATGACACTACTTAAGTAAACAAAAAAAAATAAAGGCTCACTTTCAGGGTGAGCCTTTTTCATTATAGATAATTGGTATGGACCGTTACAAAGCAATAAAAGAAAAAATTATAAGCAAATATGATTCCCTGCCGAAGAATCAAAAAAAAATCGCCGATCATTTTATAAATAACTTTGATAAAATTCCGTTTCTGAATGTTCACGATTTATCTGCCATCACCGGATCGAGCGTTGCCTCGGTAGTTCGGTTTGCTCAGCGGGCAGGGTTTAACGGTTTCAGCGACCTGCGAAACGCAATTGCTAATTCGTTGCAAAAAGACTTGTACAATAAAGAATATTTCCCTCTCTTTGAAAAACACAAGGTGAAAGATGACGTTTTAACGGAAGTTGCCAATGTTGATATAAACAATATTAATAACACGCTTAACATCGCCGAAAGAAAAACATTTTCTTATGTAGTTGAAAGAATTTCTAACTCAGAAAGAATTTTTACCGCCGGATTAGGAATATCCTACTTACTTGCCGAAATTTTAGCGTATCAACTCACGCAGGTGGGAATCAGTTCATCGGTATTAACACATTCGCACAGTTTATTTAACGAGCAGATTTTATTCCTTAAGCCAAACGACCTTTTACTTGTTTTTTCTTTTCCGCCATATTCTAAAGAAACAATTGAAGCAGCCGAATTTGCAAAAAGAAAAAAGATAGAAGTTATCGCAATAACAAATGAACTTGCCGCCCCAATTACTTTTTTTGCAAAAGCCAGCCTAATTGTTAAAAGTGAAAATATGTTGTTTACTAATTCATTCGCGGCTATTTCGGTTTTGATTAACGCCATTGCAACAGCCTGCGCCATAAAAGATAAATCGAGGGCAAAAAAAGTACTTCAAGAATCGGAAGAAATTATGCTAAACCAGAACCAGATAATCAGAGGAAGTGAGAAATGAAAAAAATACTTTTTCTAGTCGCTTTAATTCCATTTATACTTTTTCCGGGAACAACTGGAAAACTTTCCGGCACAATTAAAGACGCGCAAACCGGCGAGCCTTTAATCGGCGCAAATGTATTACTCGAAGGAACAACTTTGGGTGCGACCACCAATTTCAACGGCGAGTTTGTGGTGCTAAATATTCCTTCCGGCAAGTATGCTATAAAATTCAGTTATATCGGATACGAAACTCTACTCATGCGCAATGTTTCCATTACTGTTGACCAAACAACTTTCCTTAAAGTTACCCTTCAGCCGGAATCAATTCAAGTTGATGAAATGGTGGTAACCGCACAAACTCCACTCATTCAGAAAGATGTAACCAGCAGTATTTCAGTTATCACCCGTGAAGAAATTGAAGCGCTGCCAGTGGCTTCTTTTACAGAACTGCTGTCTCTTCAAGCCGGTGTTGTAGGGAACGGACAAAGTTTGCATGTCCGCGGCGGGCGCTCAAACGAAGTTGCGTATATGATTGATGGAACACTTGTGGTTGATCCTTTGCTCGGCGGTCTTGCAACCGAAATAAACAACGACGCTATTCAAAGCATGAGCTTATTGAGCGGCACCTTCAACGCAGAATATGGAAACGCTCTTAGCGGCGTTGTAAATATTGTTACCCGAGACGGCGCTGATAAATTTTCTGCCAAACTTGAAGCAAGAACAAGTGAATTTGGAATAGCAAAATACGCTGCATTGCGAGAAAACAGAGTAAACGGTAGCGTAAGCGGTCCAATAGTTTCTCCCGAATATAATTTTTTTCTTTCCGGTGAAGTTGATAACAATGGCAGTTACCTTCCGTTTGGGTACAACCGCACCAAATCATTCTTTAGTAAATTCTCAACGTCTATTATTCCTCAATTGAAGGCATCTTTTTCAAACAGAGGAAGTTTAAGCTCGAGGCAAAATTATAATCATTCTTACAAATATATTCCGGAGCAGTATCTGAGAACCAGAGCCGGAAGCTGGCAAAGCTCTGTAATGATTACTCATGCGGTTGCAAATAATTTTTTCTATGATGTAAAAGCCTCTTACTTCAATCAAGGGTATTATTCGGGAATTGATAAAGACACATCTCAATACCTTTCAATAAATGACACTGAATTTTTTGACAATTATGGAAACGGCTATGAGTTTTATAAAATCTCTGACCCGCCACAATTAACCGACAGCAGAACGGTTACGGTAGATTTTAAATCGGATGCGGTTTGGCAGCTTGGTTCGATAAATGAGATTAAATTTGGAATTTCTTATAAAAAACATTGGTTGAAACTGTACAGCATTTATGACCCGAAAAGAAATTTCCCTTACATCAATAATTATAACACGCAGCCTTTTGAAGGCGCTGCTTATGTGCAGGATAAAATTGAGACTCCTTTTTTAGTTATTAATCTCGGTTTGCGTTTTGATTATTTGAACGCAAATGTAGTATTCAGAAATAATTCTTTAGACCCAACTTCTCTGATTAAAGTAAAATCCCGCTCGCAAATTTCTCCGAGACTTGGAATTGCGCATCCCATTTCTGATCGAACAAAACTTCATTTTTCATACGGACATTTTTTCCAAAATCCCGATTATCAATATCTTTTTGAAAATAATCAGTACGACCTCAATGTAAGAGAGCCGCTCTTTGGGCAGCCAAACCTCGATGCACAAAGAACTATTTCCTATGAAGTTGGCATCTCACATCAATTTACTGAAAACGTTGCGTTGAATATAACGGGTTATTATCGTGATATTACCGGACTAATCGGCACTCGGTATTTCTTTCCTTTTGTTGATGGAAGATATACCGGTTACACCCTTTATGTTAATGAAGATTATGCAAACGTAAAAGGATTTGAAGTTACTTTAGATGTTAGACCGAACAAATATATTTCCGGCGGATTGACCTACACTTATTCCGTCGCCAAAGGAAGCGCTTCTTCGGAAACAGAACAGTATCCGGGAACTCAAGAATCTACACAATTATATTATATTGATTTTGACCGAACACACGTCTTTAATGCAAGCGGAACATATACCATTCCCAAAGATGAAGGTCCGGTAATTTTAGGTTCACCAATTTTTGAAAATATGGATTTCAGTTTAGTACTTAAAGCAAGTTCTGGCGCGCCATATACGCCATCGGGGCGCGATATTGGATTTGTAGAAAAAAATTCACTAAGGCAGCCCAGCTTGTACAATATTGATTTGATGATTGGAAAAGATTTTGAATTTTTGGGAAATTTAAGACTAAGAATGTTTGCTGAAATTTTAAATTTGACGAACCGCCGAAATGTTCTTTATGTTTATGGCGATACCGGAGACCCGGAATATACCACCGTCGGCGGCTATTCTTCTGAATACATGCATGACCCATCTAACTTTGGTCCGCCGCGTTCAGTTCGATTAGGTTTTACAATGAGATTTAATTAATCATTCAATCTTAAGGAAGAAAAATGAAAAGAGTTTTACTAGTTCAATTCATAAGCGGCATACTATTTCTTTCTTCAATAACTTTTGCACAATATGCGAAAGATGTTGACAACAAAGACCCGCTGCAAAAAACATTAAGAATTCAGGACCGAGCAGCAGGGATTCATAATGCAAGCAACATCGGTTTGTTTTTTGAAAACCGCGGGAAACTTTATCCGCGGTATATTTCTCAAGGTCCTTCAGGAGAATTTCCTATTAACAGCGGAAAAAATTATATCTACAGAATTAACCAATTCGTAGGCATTCCGGGCAACGTCATTCAAGGGCGCTTTACCACAAACGAGGAATGGGAAGCAGCTTACGGATACCACAATAGCGATACCGCAAGAGTTGCTTTTAGCGATGATCCAAATTCTTGGAATCCTCAACTTGGGTGGCCCATTAAAGATAAAGACGGCAACAATATCATTTTATCCGATCAGGATAGCTACTGCGTTTTTAATGATAGCAACAATACAGTAAAGATTTTAGGAATTCAAATTGCGCAAACCGGTTATGCTTTCGGAACAAACTTTGCGAAAAATATTCTCTTCTATAAATTTGCAATTACAAACACAAGCCCAAACACTTATAACGGAGTCTATTTTCACCTTCATAACGATATTGATGTCGGAGATATAAGCGGCGGTTTACCTGAATGGGGAGATGATAAAATGAATTTTATAAAAGAAAAAAATCTTATCTATTTTTATGATGATGGAATTTCAGGAGAATGGCCTGACGGAAAAACCGGAATGTTTGGAGTAATGATGTTAAAAACTCCTAAAGTAAACGGAACTCAACTTGGCATTACCGATATGCACTATATGTTATATAATGATGACGAAATCTCCGACAAAGATTCGGTTCAATACGGATATATGTCATCAGACCCAAACCTATACAACTCACCTGCGGGAAGCAAATACTTCCATGTCGGAAACAATTCAAATATTCATTTTGATGACCCAGCAACCATTCCTGCTTCGGGAATGGATATTCAAGGGCATATTTCCTCTGGACCATACACATTAAGTCCCAGCGATACTCTTGTTTTTTATACAGCGCTTGTTGCCGGTGAGAATTATGACCAAATGATCAACGCTGCAACGGTTGCGCAAAATGCCGTTGACGCTAATTTTAATCTTCCCAAACCTCCGGCAAGACCAAAATTATATTCTTCCTCTTCAGATTTTAAAGCTATGCTTTATTGGGATGATAAAGCCGAATCAAGTTTTGATGAGTTTTCCGGTTATGATTTTGAAGGCTATCGTTTATACAGAAGCAAAGACAAAGGTATCAATTGGGATAAAATTGCCGAGTTCGATGTTGTAAATACCATCGGCAAGAATAGCGGGCTACAGTATAGTTACCTGGATACAACGGTTACAAACGGGTTTGACTATTGGTATTCAATCACTGCATTTGATAAAGGTAATTCAACAATCGAAAGTCTGGAAAGCCCAATCGGCAATACGCTTGAAGCAGTTAACACGGTTTCGGTAATTCCCCGATCAAACGCAATTGGCAGAACGCCGGTTACCGCAGTTGAAGCTACAAACTTAAACACAGGCAACTCAAATTATTCCCTTACTGCTTCTGTTGTTGATGATGAAACACTTTCAGGCAATCAATACAAAACAACTTTTTCATACACGCCAAGAAAAGAAGTTGGCGACTTGGCTACTAAGGTTGCGGTAACAGTTACAGATTCTAATGCAACCAAACCTTACAAGTATGAAATTAAATTCTCCTCTCCGACCACATTTGATCTTAAAAATGTTACTTTGAACACCATCTTACGTTCCGGGTATTCTTATGCTTTTGGTGGAAGAGACCTTACTATTACCGGTGAAGGATTGAAAGTAAGTATGCGAGATACAGCAGGAACGCTTACCGCCTTGAGGCCCGAGCAGGGAGATGTCATCACCATAAATTTTGCAATAACCGTCGCGCGCAATAATCAAGATTCCGTTATAACTAATCGCCCTCACCAACTTAATCAGATGCAAACAACCGTAGATGGTATTTCATTTCAATTGGTTGAACCGGAAATAATTAAAAGCGTCTCCAGAATAGGCGGAACAGATAACCTTGAAATGAATTTTACTGTTGTGAATTCGGATTCAGTTTTAGAAAAAATCTACGTCGCCTCAATAGAAGGAAATGGCACATTAAATGGGAAAGGATTTGTGTTGTTATCTGTAAGTGAAACAAGTGTTCAACTCGATACGCTTTATTCATCAGACACTTTTTCGTTTAACGGAATTGAAGGGAAAATTACTTTCCCCGCAAACACGGTGCCGGCAGTTGGAAATAAATTTTCGATTGAAACTATTAAACCTGTTAAGCCAAACATAAAAGATTCTTATTCGTTTAAGATTAAAGATGCTCAAGTGGATCGTCAAAAAATTACCAATGAGTTGAATAAAATCAGAGTTGTTCCAAACCCATATATCGTTTCATCTCTTTACGAACCTGAGTTTGGCGAATTAAGAAGAGAACCGCTGCGGCAGCTGCAATTTGTAAATCTTCCGCAGGAATGCACAATTTATATTTTTACTATTGACGCTGATTTAATTAAAACAATAAATCACTCGGCTGCAAACGGAACTGAAGTTTGGGATTTGAGAACCGAAGGCGGACGAGAAGTTGCTGCCAGTATGTACATCTACGTTGTTGAGACGAAAGATGCAAAGTATAAAGAACGATTTGCAATAATAAAATAATGCGTATCAGGAGTTCAGATGAAAAAAACATTATTGATAATCTTAACTATTTTCAGCTATGGAATGATTCATGCACAAAATCCAAACCTTGGCACATCAGGCGCACAATTTCTTCAACTGCCGGTTGGCGCTCGGTCAGAGGCGATGGGCGGCGCAATAATTGGTCTTGCTGATGATGCTTCAGCATTATTTTGGAACCCGGCTGGAATTGTTCACATAAAAAACATGCAAACACATTTCTCTTATATGAATTGGTTTGACCTGTTCGACTTTAGTGCTGCATCAGCTGTTTATAACGCAGGAGACATTGGTTCGTTTGGAGTTAGCATGATAATGTTTTCCACTAATAAAATGGAAATTACAACCGAGCAGCAGCCGAACGGAACCGGAAGATTTTTTGACGCCGGCGACCTTGCGCTTGGTATTTCTTATGCAAAATATCTTACTGACAAATTCAGCGTTGGAATAACTGCAAAATATATTAACCAAAGAATTTGGAATGAGACCGCTTCCGGTTTTGCTTTTGATGTGGGAACTCAATACAAATTAGATTTTAATAATCTTACCATTGCTATGAGCATGACCAATTTTGGAATTGATATGAAGTTTGAAGGACCAGACTTGGATTTTATCTATCGAAAAGACAACAATTTTCCGCTCAGCCGTTTGATTTCAAGCCGCCTAAACACGGAAGAATATCCGCTGCCTCTCAACTTTCAGGTTGGCGTTGGCTTTGATGTTTTTGAATATGAAATGGTGAAAATGAAGGGCGCTATTGATGTTACACATCCAAACGACAATAATGAGCGCGCTCACTTTGGAACTGAAATCTCTTTTTATGATAGATTCTTTATAAGGGGAGGTTATAAATATAATTATGACGATCAGAATTTCACTTTTGGCGCAGGTGCTAATGTTCCGTTAGGGAGCACATCCGTTTCATTTGATTATGCTTTCTCGGTGTATGATATTTTGCCGAACGTTCAAAGAATTTCCGTTAACCTTAGTTTTTAAAATTGAAATTCCTTGTAATGGTGACTTATATTCTTTCGTTTAATTTTACTTTAAACGCTCAGGGTTACGTTTGTGCAATTGGCGGTGGTTCGGAAGATTATAATGATTGGAGTGATGCGCCGTATAGCTGGATCGTTCAGAAATCAGACAGCGGGAAAATTATTATCGTTGATATTACTGATGCAACTTCGTGGCTCCCAACTTATTTTGTCTCATTAGGGGCTGACACAGCTTACAATAAAACCATCTCTTCGATCTCATCGGCAAATCTTCAATCAACATATGATGATTTGATAACCGCAAAAGCCATTTTTATCCGGGGCGGTGATCAGTGGGACTATGTTCGTCTATGGAAGGAGACAAAGACTGATTTGGCAATAAATTATGTCTTCCAACATGGCGGGGTGATTGCGGGAACTAGTGCAGGCGCAGCAGTATTGGGGGATGTAGACTTTAGCGCACGCTACGGTACTGTTTATTCTGAAGAAGCGTTAATTGATCCATTCAATCATTATATGCAGTTTGAAGATAATTTTTTAACTCTCACTCCAAATGTTTTATTCGATTCTCACTTTGTTGAACGAGCAAGACACGGTAGATTAGCAGCAATGTTATATAATCGCCATGTCTTAGCTAACGAAGATTTAATTGGTGTTGGCATTGATGACCGCACTGCGCTTTGTATTTATCCTGATGGAACATGCGAAGCCATGGGCAGTGGCGCAGTTTCTATCTTTACGATTGATGATGAAACGAGATTTGAACAACTTAATACAGGTGGTTACACCATCGAAAAATTAAAATGTGATCAACTTACAGCAGGATGGAAATATGATTTGATAAACAGAGAAATTTGTTTTTACCCGACCTCTGCAAATAAAATTGATACAACACGTAAATGGCAGTTACCTTTAACTGACTTTCGGTTAACAGGTTCAGATAATATTTCCGAACAATTGGTAAACAACTTCCCGGAATTTATTTCAAAGGCGAATACTGGATTATTTGTAGTGATTTCTCATCCAGGATATTCAGATCAACTTACTTCATTAACGGATTACCTTAACCAATCCTTGTTAAATTATCAAATTGTCTATCTCAACAAACAAAACCTAAACGACCTGCTTACCAGCCAACAGATTAACGACGCAGCTAATTTTGTTTTAATCGGTGATTCACTTAGTAACCTTGCATTGCTTAAAGACACCGTCACTTTAGTTGGACAATCATTCCAAATAAAAATTCTGACCCAAAGAACTCCTATATTTTTCTTTGGGAAGAGTGGGAAGATAGCCGGAGAGTTTTATACAGATAATCTTTATAAAGATATGTATGCTTCTTATCGCGGTAGAATGACAAGCAACAGTGGCATTAAAATATTCGGTGATATTTTTTTTGAATCTTCTTTATATGATAACAGCGATTATTATGAAAACAGAACAGCATCTCTTCTCTGGGGAATGATGCACAATAGGAAACGGTTGGGTGTTTATCTCAGCGGAAATGCTATGGTGGTTGTGGACGCAGATCAAAAAGAAATTAGAAGCTATGGTGCCATTCCCCCAATTTTTATTGATGCTTCACAAACAACTTATGTTGATTCATCAAAATATAGAGCCAGCGGAAGTGTTGGTACACGGCAGGTTGTTGCGATGAACAATTTGAGATATGGAATCACTACACTTGATGGTTATAGTTATCAAATTGAAAAAGCAGGATTTGAGAATAGAACTTCACTTATAGAAGGAAATTCTCTGGTCCCATACAAATTAATTCTTTATCAAAACTACCCGAATCCATTTAATCCCAGCACAGAAATCAGTTGGCAGTTAGCGGTTGGTAGTAACGTTCAATTGAAAATATATGATGCCATAGGCAGCGAAGTTGAAACCTTGGTTGACAATTATCAGGAAGCTGGACAACATTCAATACTTTACAAAACAAATTCAAAATTATCAAGCAGTGTTTTCTTTTATCGTATAACAACAGCAAATCACTCAGAAACAAAATCAATGGTATTTATCAAATGACAAAAAAAATATTTCAGTTTGTTTTAGCTATAACCCTTAACATTGTCGCTCAAACCACGATAACACCGCTTGAAAAAAACAATTTTTCAAATATTACCTCATATAATGAACTCACACAGTATATTCATCAACTCGAAGTTACATCAGATAATATAAAAGTTGAAGTTATCGGCAAAACAGTTGAAGGAAGAAATCTGTATGCGATGAAATATTCTTCTTCTGAATTCGGAAAAGATAAATCAAAAATAAAAGTTCTTATCTTTGCTCAGCAGCATGGGAATGAGCAATCGGGAAAAGAAGGAGCGCTGCTTCTAGCAAAAGAATTACTTAAGTCTGAAAACAAATATTTATTTAAGAAAATTGATTTTGTGCTTGTACCTCTTATGAATCCTGATGGGTCAGAAAAAAATCAGCGAAGAAATGGAAATGGCGCAGACCTCAATCGTAATCATCTTATTCTTACCGAACCGGAGACAATTGCATTGCACAGCTTTTTCAACAACTATCTTTTTGAAGTAACGATGGATGTTCATGAGTATTTCCCTTATGGCGATACTTGGAAAGAATACGGTTACCGCGCTAATAATGATGAAGAGGTTGGCACAACAACTAATTGTAATGTTGATGAAAGGATAAGAGAACTTTCGAGCAAGTCCTATCTTCCTTTCATAAAAAATTATTTCAACAAAAGAGATTTTTCTTTTTTTGAGTATAGCCCCGGCGGTCCACCCGAAATTGATTACATAAGACACAGCACATTCGATATAAACGACGGACGGCAAAGTTTAGGAATACAAAACACTTTTTCTTTCATTCAAGAAGGGTTAAACGGAAAAGATGGCTTTGTTGAAAACATAAAACATCGTGCCGAAGGGCAAATGACGGGCATGTTCGGCTTGCTTGAGTATTCGTATAACCATAAAGACGAAATTAAAAATCTTGTTCAAAGTGGAAGAAATAAATTGGTAAATGGCGATGTGCCAGTTGAGGCTGCAATTCAATTAGATCATTTTTCCGATGGCAGCACATTAGAACTTCCGTTGCTTTCTTATTACTCAACCAACGATACCGTTATCACTGTTCATGATTACCGCCCAAACGTAAAATCTATATTTTCCGTTGAAAGACCGAAAGGATATTTAGTTCCGAAACAGCTCAAAGAAATTATCGCTTGGGCAGATAGGCACGCGCTAAAATATTATGATTACAAAAAATCGGCTAACGATAAAATTGAGCAGTATTTTATTAGCGGTATTGACTCAATGGATTTTGAACGTGATATAATTGTTAACCCCAAAACAGAAACCAAAATAATTCAACTACCAACTTCAGAAAATGATTATATCTTTATTCCTACTAATCAGTTAAAAAATAATATAATTATCGCTGCGCTTGAGCCAAAATCTGAACTTGGGTTAGTTACTTATAAAAACTATGAACATCTTTTGAAGACAAACGAAATGTTCCCGATTCTCAGAGTGATGGCTGCTTCTCAGCAGCAGTGAGGGGTATGGCTTTATTAATTCACTCTTTGCTGAGTAGTAAACAAACCGGTTGTCTTTAGTTTAGCTTTGTCTCGAATTGAGATGTTATCTCAATTCTTCCCGGATTCTTTCTGAAAAAGTGATGAAATGGCTCATAATTTGTTGGCACACCAATTGGGTATAAGTGTAAAGATAAAATTAGAGGATATCATGGAACTTATACCTATTATCAAATTAACATTAGTCATCTTTTCGACTGTTGTTTTCTTTATCGTCCTTATTTCATACATGATTTACAAGGCTAAATTGAAAACGCAAACACCGCCATGGGACAAAAATAGCGGCAATGAACTCAGAGGAAAAAATAATTCCGTGAATCACCGAAACGAAAATGTTGGACGGAAAGGTTCATACTCCGGTAACGTTAAAAACGAACAACTCTATTTTGCCACTCAAAGAGAAAGTAGAAGAATTCATGCTCTTGCCCATGCCGAGGTGCGCCACAGTGCAAGGTTTAAAGTTGTGAACGAGCAGCCCGTGAATTATAAAATTTATGAAACAAGAGCAGAACGCCCCAGTACGTTTTATCACCCAAGAAGTGAAAGTGTAAAATCCTACGCCTTTAGAGCGCCGGTAAGAGACATTTTAGACAGTTACTCCCTCTCAAACGAGCCTTTACGAAAACTTGCATTAAAATAATTGACTTCAAAATTCGTAAATTAAAGCCACGTAAAATCGTGGCTTTTTTATTTACCGAGGAAAAGATGAAATCATTTGAACTACAACGCAAACCGTTTATCGTCCCTACATCAGACGGCAAATTAATTGAAGAACATTTCGGAATGGCAAGCATTTTCTGCGGAGATTTCAGCTTTGCGCACATGATTGCGCCGGCAGGTTGGAGCGAACCTTTTCAGATACCGGAATTTGATGAAGTTACTTTCGTTTTTTCGGGTAAGAAAAAAATTGAAGTTGATGACGAACTAATAATTTTAGAGAAAGGTCAATCTATCTGCATAAAAAAAGGTTCGAGAGTTAGATATTCAAATCCTTTTCAAGAACCTTGTGAATATGTTTCAGTTTGCATCCCCGCATTTACAATTGAACGAGTAAAGCGGCAGGAGCAATAACCGTTTAAGCGCGGGGCAGCCGCTCAAGATATGAGCTATTGCTTAATACCGCGAACGTTTCTGTTTTCCTAAGTTCATCTAAAGACATACAATTCATATAACTCATAGCGCTTCTAAGCCCATCCGAAATGCTGTTGATGACATTTCTAACAGTGCCTTTATAAGCAACCATCGTTTCTTCACCTTCAATAAATTCGTTTTTCATTTTTACGCCAAAAGAAGCCGAGCCTCTATATTTTTTCCAAAGTTGACCGTTATATTTTATTACTTCGCCGGGCGTTTCTTTGGTTCCCGCGAGCATTCTTCCAAGCATTACAACATCGGCTCCAAGCGAAAGCGCCTTCGCGCAATCACCGGCGCTTTTAATTCCGCCATCGGCAATTATTTTTATGTTTAAATTTTCTTTTATGCGTGTGAAGAGCACATCTAATATTGATGACACTTGTCCAATGCCAATACCTGTTTGAATTGAAGTTGAACAAACACTGCCGCTGCCAATACCTACGCGCACCGCATCAGCGCCGGCATCTTCCAACTGTTTTAGGGTTGCTCCATTTGCAATATTTCCTACTATAAGATTAATCTTGAAGCGCTTTTTAACTTCTTTAGTTTTGGTTAGAACCTCTTTGTTGCTTGCATTTGCGGTATCGAGGCAAATAATCATATTGCGTGCGGCTAACTTTTCTATAACGCTCAATTCGGTATTTAAAGCGATTGACACGCTTTTTATTTTTTCAGTTCCTATTCCTGATGCAAGAATACTTTCTAATGAAGAGTCAAACCGATTTAAGATTCCAAGACAACCGGAGTTAGTTAATTCAGCAGCCATATCCAAGCCGGTTACCGTATCCATCGGGCTTGATAAAACCGGAAGACTGAGTTTGGCATCGAAAAAATCACAAACTGTAACTGGTTCAGTGCGGGACTTAACGCGGGAAATTTCTGTAGGAACGAGGCTAATATCGTCATACGTTAATGATTGATAAAATTCGTTCAAGTCTTTTTTGTTATATATTTTCATTTCTTCCTCGTTTAGTTAATGAGTTTTTCAATTTCGTTAAGTGTGGCGGACATTTTATCAATGGTAGCCAATATTGGCGCGGAAGAAGCCATATCAACCCCGGCGTCTTTCAAAATATCGAGCGAGTATCTTGAACTTCCGCTTTTGAGAAAATATAAATATTTTTGAATGGCATCTTCGCCTTCCCGTTTAACTTTTTGTACCAGTAGTTCTGAAGCCGCAAACCCTGTTGCATACTGATAGACATAAAAATTATAATAAAAATGTGGGATGCGCGCCCAAGTATATTCTTCTTCAATGGCAACATTCATTTCACTTCCCCAATATTTTTGGTATAACTTCTTGTATAACATGCGGTAGTCTATTGCTGTTAGGGACTTTCCTTCTTCAACAAATTTATAAATTTCAGATTCAAACTCCGCAAACATTGTCTGGCGGTAAAAAGTTGTTGTTACGTTGTTGAGATATTTTTCATACAAAAATAACTTCTCTTCTTTGCTCTGGCTTTGTTCTAAAAGATATTCAAGCAGAAGTGATTCGTTAAACGTTGAAGCAACTTCAGCAAGAAAGATTGAATAATTTGCGTAGATGTAAGGCTGCGTTATTCCGGTATAATAAGAATGCATGTTATGCCCCATCTCGTGAGCAAGCGTAAAAACATCGTTCAACAAGTTATTCCAGTTTAACAAAACATACGGATGAACGCCAAACGTTGTTCCGGAAGAATATGCCCCGCTTCGTTTGGAACGAGTTTCATAAACGTCAATCCATCTTTGCGAAAAAGCTTTTTCGAGTGTGTTTAAATAACTGCCGCCCAAAGGTTGAAGCGCATTTTTTACAATCTTGAGGGATTCATCATAGGAATATTTTTTGCCTTCGTAAGGGAAAATAGAAACATAGGTATCGAACGGATGAAGTTTATCTAAGCGAAGTATCTTTTTTTTGAGAGCCGCCCAGCGATGCATTGGTTGCAGATTATTATTCACGGTATTTATTAAGTTTTCATAAACTGATTCTGAAATACCGTTTCCAAAAAGAGAAGCCTCTCTTGCTGATATAAACTTTTTTACTTTAGCGGTAAACACATTTCCTTTTATGTTTCCTGAAAGAAGAGACGAAAAAGTATTCGCAAATTGCATGAACGGTTTGTAGTATGTCCGGTAAGCCTCTTCGCGAAAAGTTCTGTTGGATGAGTACATTGCCGAGTAAAATCTGCCGTGAGAAATTTCGATGTTGTTTCCGCTGCCGTCATCAATTTTAGAAAATTGTAAATCAGCATTGGTTAGCAGAGAAAAGGTATTTGAGGGAACATTTTTTATTTCTGCCGTAAGAGCAATAATCTTTTCTTCATTAGCGGTAAGTGTGTGTGGTTTTTCGCGAAAGAGGTCGTCAAAAAAATGACGATATTTTCTAAGATTGTCATTTTCGCTGCACCACTTTTCAATTTCTGTTTTTTCGAGCGCTAATAATTCCGGTTTGAAGAACGAAACGCTTGAAGTAAAACTTGTAACTAATGTTTTTATCCTGCTATCCATAGACTGATATTTAGCGGCGCTCATCTCAACATCTTTTGAAAGCATTGCGTAGAGATGGAGCTTCTCCAAAATTATTCCAACTTCTTCCTCACTTTTCAAATAGGCGTGAAGATTTTCAGCGGATTTAGCTACCATTCCTTCAAATTGCTTTAGTCCGGCAATTTTTGCTTCAGCTTTTGTAAAATCTTCTTCCCATTTTTCATCCGACTCAAAAATGTCGGTTACATCCCATTTGTATTTCTCTTCAATTTCGCTTCTCGAAGGAAGCGAGCTGGTATCTGGCATAAAAAAGTTACTCTTAATGTTAAATAAAAACGGTACAAATATACAAACTTGGAACAATTCCTTTGTATTCTGCAAAAACAATCGCTCAATTGCACATTCATAGCATTTTTTTTTGTTTTTTTTGCCCTTAAAGAGTAACTTTGAACTCTTAATTAATTCACTAATCCAACTAAATTAGTATAGACCCTTTATGAAAGCACTAAGATTTAGATTTATCATTATTGTTGCTTCAATTGCCATAAGCATTTATCTGCTGTATCCTACGTATAAAGATTATCAAAACACGAAAGATATTTCTCGGGCAGTAAAAGCAAAAAGAGAACTTTTAAAGAAAGTTAACCCCGGAATATCCGGAGACCAACTTGACAGATTACTTCAAATTACATCCGACAGCATTAAAGCCGCCGATCCTTCCATTCGAGAAGCAAGATTAAAACGAATTAAATTAGGCTTGGATTTGCAAGGCGGAATGCGTGTAGTGCTTGAGGTAAATACCGTAAAATTATTAGAAAAATTAGCGAATAACCCGGATGATACTTTCCGCCAAATATTAACCGCCGCTGGTAAAGAAGCCGCATTATCTAATGAATCGGTTGTTGAACTTGTAGGAAGAAAATTCCAAGAAAGAGGGATTCGTCTTAGCCGTTATTTTGGTACAATTAGACAGGACGATGCCGAAATCATAAAAAATTTGAAAAAACAATCGGATGAAGCAGTTACCCGCGCCAAAGAAATTATTAGAAACAGAGTTGACCAATACGGAGTTTCTGAACCAAGTATTCAACTTCAAGGCGAACGAAGAATTATTGTTGAATTGCCGGGCGTTGCAAAAGAAGAAGAAGCTCGTCAATTGCTGCAGGGAACTGCCTTACTTGAATTCAAACTCTTAAAAGAACCGGAATTCACGGTTAATGTTATGGAACAAGTTGATAAAGTTTTATCGGGTAAAAGCCTGCAGGATACCTCTTCGGTTGATTCAACAAAAATCGCAAAGACAATAAAGAAAGATTCAACGCTTGCTAAAAAAGATACAACCAAGAATCAGAAACTATCGCCTGAACAATTCGCAAAAGAACATCCGTTTTTCGCTGTTGCATTAATTAATCCTCAAAGCCAATCTGCCGATGCTTACGTAAAAGCCGATCAGAAAGAAAAACTTTTATATATGCTGGCAAAACCTGAAGTTCAAAATATTTTAGATTTAAGCAATGCCGAATTTGTCCTTGGCGCTAAACCGGTTACGTATCAGGAAGGACAAGGCGTTTTCATTCTTTATCTTGTAAACAAAACCGCCGAACTTACCGGCAGCGTGGTTACCAATGCAACTTCAAATATTGATCCTTCAACTTCTGCACCGGTAGTTAATATGGAAATGAATTCAGAAGGAGCGACAGAATGGGCGAGAATTACCGGCGCTAATGTTGGCAAAAGATGTGCAATTGTGTTAGACAATGTTGTTTACACTGCGCCTGTTATTCGCGGCAAAATTCCCGGCGGAAGATCTCAGATTGAAGGAAGTACTGATTTAGCAGAAGCCAAATTACTTGAAATTGTTTTAAAAGCCGGTGCGCTTCCGGCGCCGGTTGATATTATGGAAGAACGAACCGTTGGTCCATCACTCGGTCAAGATTCAATTTATCAAGGGTTTAATTCCACGTTATTCGGTTACTTACTTGTCGGCATTTTTATGATTGTTTATTATAAAAAAGCCGGCTCAATTTCAGCTATTGCTTTGTCATTAGTTATTTTGTTCATACTATCGGTACTTGCATATTTCAAAGCTACGCTAACACTGCCCGGTATTGCCGGTATTGTGTTAACTATCGGTATGGCGGTTGACTCTAATGTGCTTATCTTTGAAAGAATTAGAGAAGAACTTGCCACCGGCAAAACCATGAAAGCTTCAATTGATAGCGGATTTGAAAAAGCTCTTTCGGCAATCGTGGATTCAAACATAACAACTTTAATCACCGCCGTTATTCTTTATCAATTTGGAACCGGACCTGTTCAAGGGTTTGCTCTTACTTTGATGATTGGACTTGGAACAAGTATGTTCGGAGCGTTGGTTATCACTCGAGTTTTTCTCGATTTCTTATTAAACAAAGGTTATAAAATTAGTCTCGGTTAATTATCAAAAAGACTTTTAGGAGCAAAACTACATGCAGTTATTTCATCATTTAAATATTGATTTTATGGGGAAGAGAAAGATTTTTTATATTCTTTCGGCTTCCCTCTTTTTATTTGGTATGGTTAACATCGTTTTCCGTGGGCTTCAGTTTGGTATTGATTTCAAAGGAGGAACAGAAATCGTTGTTAAATTTGAAAACTCCATTAAAATTTCAGAACTTCGCGAAAATCTTCGTGCCACTGGGTTGGGCGAAGTTGAAATAAAAACATTTGGCGACAATACCGGCGCGTTAATTAGAACCGAATTACAAGCGCTTCCTCAAAAACTTTTCCCAAAAATTCAAAAACAGATTGAAGATGATATCAATGCTTCGTTCCCGGCTGTCGCAGGAAATTATCGTTCTGAAAAAACATCGAATTCGCTAACCTACACTTTTATTAATCCCGACACTACTTCGGCAGTAGCTAACAAACTATTTTTAGATGGGTTCCAAGCAGGTAAAGCATCTGAAGAAGTTACCAATACCCAAGTTGTTGTTCAAGTTGGTATTTCTGATTGGTTGAAAGAAAGTCTGAAAAATAAATTAAAGGGGAACCCATTCCAGGTTTTACGTGAAGAAAGAGTAGGACCAAAAGTAGGAAACGAATTAAAACGAGATACAATGATTGCTATCGTACTTTCGTTAATCGGAATCTTAATTTAT
>Ga0172371_10001212_pt1 | contig 40832 bp, 31 predicted proteins | sample Lak12m_FD_114543 | JGI IMG/M metagenome (GOLD analysis project Ga0172371, IMG submission 114543) | Freshwater microbial communities from Kabuno Bay, South-Kivu, Congo - kab_022012_12m | ecosystem: Environmental > Aquatic > Freshwater > Lake | place: Democratic Republic of the Congo: South-Kivu... | reverse complement strand
TAGCGCGGCGAGTAAATAATCTATGACGTTTTGCACGGCGATGGGCTGTGATTTATTTTTGAGCCATTGCGGGGCGGGGATGAGCGGCAGCAGCTCGGTCATAAATCGAATCATCTCAAAGGAGATGCTGCCAGAGCCAATGACCACGCCGGCGCGCAATTCGGTGACGGGGACGCCGCCTTGCCGCAGCGTGCGTCCGGTTTCAATACGCGAGCGCATGTGCGGCGCAATGCTTTGTTCCGGGTCGGCAAGCCCGCCAAGATAGATGATGTGTTTTACGCCCGCCGCTTCCGCCGCGCGCGCCGTATTTTGCGCGGAGATAATTTCCAAGTCGGTATAGCCGCGTCCGGCGGACATATTGTGAACGAGGTAGTAAATCGCGTTGATGTCTTGCATAGCGCGCGCAAGCGATTCCGCTTGGGTAACATCGCCTTGTAGAATCTCTACATTTTGCGCCCAGCGCCGCCCGTCGATGTTTTGCGGCGAGCGGGCAAGCGCGCGCACGCGATGCCCGCGTTCCAAAAGTTGAGGGATGAGGCGGTTTGCAATGTAGCCGCTTGCGCCCGCGACAAGAATATACATCGGTTAATAGGAATGAGCCAAAACATTGGCGCGGCTGGCAAGCCCGCGCGCCATGCCGTCAAAGATGAATTTATGAAAGGGCCACATGGCGTACCAGTATAAAAATCCGCTGACGCCGTGCGGGGCAAAGTATGCGCTGACGGTCAGCAGCGTGTCGCCGTCTTGCGGAGTCGATTCAAATTCCAGCCAGGCTTCTCCCGGCACTTTCATCTCGGCGAGCAGGCGCATTCGGCGGTTGGGGATTATCTCCTCCACGCGCCAAAAGTCCAGCGCTTCGCCCGCGTGAACTTCATCCGGGTGGCGTCTGCCGCGCCGCAGCCCCACGCCGCCAATGACTTTGTCCATCCAGCCGCGCAACGCCCAAGACCAGTTCATGTACAGCCATCCGCGTTCTCCGCCAATGCCCGTATAAGCGCGAAAGACGGCTTCCGGCGGCAAGGACAGTTTTAGCTGACGGCGTTCAATGAACATGCCTTCTTCCACAATAAATTGATAAGGTTTTACGTCCCCTTGAGCGATGACCAGCGCGTCTGACCAACTGGTTTCCACATTATCGCGCTGAACGCGATTCAAGGCGAGATGAGTCGCCGTTCTAAAATCAATGGGATGGATGTTGGGGAATATTTTTTTTGCCGTTGAGTCGCGCACAATGAGGTTTGCCGACAAGCCTTCAATCAGCGGCGCGACCACGCGCCAGTGAATGGGCGTAATGAGATGAACCCAATAAGCGGAGAGGCGCGGCGTATAAAATGGAACGCGCAGAAGTTTGCGTTTTAGTTTTCGTTCGGCGGCGTATTCTTGCAGCATCTCGGCGTAGGTCAGCCGCGAGGGTCCGCCAATTTCAATGACGCGCCCCGCGCTTTCGGGCGTGTTCAACGCGGCGACTAAATAGGCGAGCGCGTCTCGAATGGCGATGGGTTGCGCTTGCGAGTAAAACCACGCCGGACAAATGAGCAGCGGTTCGCGCTCCGCAAGATAGCGCATCATCTCAAATAAGGCGCTGCCAGAGCCGACAATCATTCCGGCGCGCAACTCGGTGACGGGAACTTTTCCATAGCGCAGCAGGTAGCCCGTCTCGTGGCGGGAGCGTAAATAAGGCGAAAGATTCGCCGTGGGATCCACCAGCTCGCCCAGATAAATGATTTTTTCAACGCCCGCATCTTCTGCCGCTTGGGCAAAATTGCGCGCTACCTGTAAATCGCGTTCCGCGTTGATTTTTCCGCCCTGCAAGCCGTGAATGAGATAATACGCCGCAGAAACGCCTTGCATGGCGCGTTCAAGGTCTGCGGGGGAAAGCGCATCGCCTTCCGCCACTTCCACTTGTTCCAGCCATTTGCGCCCGCGCAAGCGCGAAGGGTCGCGCGCAAGACACCGCACGCGGTATCCGGCTTCCAATAATTTAGGGACGAGCCTGCCGCCCACATAACCGGTGACGCCGGTGACGAGAATAAGTTTTGACGTATTCATCATTCAATTATAAACTCTGCGGGTTGGTATAATGACCCAAAGGATAATTTTTTATGAAACATCTCTGGTCTCCCTGGCGCATGAAATACATTGAAAAACATACCAAAGATAGCGGCTGCGTATTTTGCGTTGCCCAAAATCAAACGGACGATAACGAAAGCCTGATTGCCTTTCGCGGCGGGCGGGCGTATATCATCCTCAATCGTTACCCTTACGCCAGCGGACATTTGATGGTTGTTCCTTTTGAACACGCCGCCAGTTTGGAAGATGTGGAAGAATCCACGCGGGCGGAAATGATGGAATTAACCACGCGGGCGATGAAAGCGCTGCGCGGCGTTTACCACCCGCATGGTTTTAACGTCGGCGTGAATATTGGCGAAGCCGCAGGCGCTGGCGTGCTGGGGCATGTGCATATTCACATTGTTCCGCGCTGGAATGGCGACACGAATTTCATCTCCACGTTGGGCGATGTGCGCGTGCTGCCGGAAGCGCTGGAAGACACGCTGCGCCGCGTGCAGGCGGCGTTGAGCTAGCCTTTGAATTGCGTCTCGAACAACTGCGCGTATAGCCCGTTCAACTTTAAGAGCTCGGCGTGCGTTCCGCGTTCGATGATTTTTCCTCTGTCTATCACCAAAATTAAATCGGCGGCGAGAATGGTGCTGAGGCGGTGCGCGATGACGATGCTGGTGCGCCCCGCCATCACGCGCTTGAGCGCGTCTTGAATTAATGCTTCCGATTCGCTGTCCAAATGGCTGGTGGCTTCATCTAGTACAAGGATGCGCGGGTCTTTTAAGATGACTCGCGCCAGCGCAATGCGTTGTTTTTCTCCGCCGCTGAGGCGGTAGCCGCGCTCGCCGACAATCGTCTCGTATTGATTGGGCAACCCCATGATGAAGTGATGAATATTGGCGGCTTGGGCAGCGGCTTCAATTTCCGTTTGGCTGGCGTTTGGTTTGGCGTAGATTAAGTTCGTGCGAATGGTATCGTGGAAGAGATAGTTTTCTTGCGTCACCATGCCTACGGCGCGGGAGATGGAACTCAACGTGAGGTCGCGCAGGTCGTTTCCGTCTAAACGGATGACGCCCTCGCTGGGGTCGTATAAACGCGGGATGAGGTACGAGATAGTCGTCTTGCCTGCGCCGGAGGGTCCAACGAGGGCAATTAATTGACCGTTTTTGGCGCTGAATGAAACATCTGTTAATGCGGCGCTGCGGGCTTGCGAGGGAGCTGTTGCGGCGGGGGAATCTTCGCCTGCGCGTTTCTCTTGCCCGGAGAGCGTAGCGCGCACGTCATCTATTTTTCCGTAGCGTTTTACATCTTTCAGCAGTTTGCTTTCGTCCGCTTCATAGCGGAAGGAGACGTTTTGAAATTCTAAATTGCCTTGCGGCTGTTGCAGGTCAATGGCGTTATTTTTTTCTTCAATGTCTTGCGGCAGGTCCAGCGCTTCAAAGACGCGCTCAAAGGAAACCAGGCTGGTGGAAAATTCGATAGGGGCGGAGGCAAGCCCTTGTAACGCGCCGTATAACGAGCCGAGATAGGATACAAAGGCGACAATGGCGCCGGTGGTGAATTGCCCGTTGATGACGTAGTACCCGCCTAATCCATAGACGAGCGCGGAGCCGATAGCGCCCGAAAGACCCAGCAGCGTGAAGAAGGCGGAGCCGATGACGGCGCGCCGCGCGCCAATATCGCGGACGCGGGCGGCGCGTTCTTGAAAGCGAGTTTCTTCTTCGTGGGCGCGTCCAAATAATTTTACGAGCAGCGCGCCGCCAATGTTGAGCGTTTCGTTCATGTGGGCGTTCATCTGCGCGTTGAGGTCCATGCCTACGCGGGCAATGTCTCGCAGGGCGTTGCCTGCCGCGCGCGAGACAAGGTAAAACAGCGGCAGAATGAAGATGGCTGCGAGCGTGAGCCGCCATTCTAAACTGAACATGACGGCGGTGATGGCGATGGTTTCCGCTAAATTGGTGACGATGCCGAGCAGAGAGTTGTTGATGGCGTTTTGCGCGCCGACTACGTCATTATTTAGGCGCGACATTAACTCGCCGCTTTTAGTTTGGGTGAAGAAGCGCAGCGACATGCGTTGTAGTTTTGCAAAGAGCGCTGTGCGTAAGTCGTAGATGACTCCTTCTCCTACTTGGGCGTTGAGTCGGCGTTGAAGGACTCCTAGCCCGCCGCTGACGAGGGGAATGAGGAAGAGAGTTAGCGTAAAAAGAGTTAATTGGCGCAGGTCTTTGCTGGGGAGAATCTCATCTATGAGATGGCGGAAAATGAGCGGGGAGAGGACGCCGATGCCCGCGCTCAGTAAGATGGTCAGCGCCATGCCGCCAATGTGCCGCCAGTAAGGTTTGGCGTAGCGCAAGACTCGTAGAAGTAAGGCGCGCGTTATTTTGGGTTTATCGTCTGTGAGGAAGGAATGCCACATGGGGTTAGTCTTTTAGTCGGCTAGTCGGCTGGTCGGCTGTCCTCCGTCCCCTGTCCTCCGTCTTCAACAGGTCTAAATAGCGCTTGCGAAATTTTTGCACTTTGGGGGCGACAACCGCCTGACAGTAAGGTTGGTTTGGATTGTTGGCAAAATATTCTTGATGATAATCCTCGGCGATGGTAAAGTTTTTGACCTCCGCCACTTCGGTGACGATGGGCGCGTTCCAAATTTTTTGGGCATTTAATTCCGCTATCAGCGCTTCGGCGGCGGCTTTTTGCTCCGCCGTGTGATAGAAAATCGCCGAGCGGTATTGCGTGCCAACATCCGCGCCTTGACGGTTGAGCGTGGTGGGGTCGTGGATGGCAAAGAAGACGTTGAGCAAGTCTTTGAAGGAGATGACGGCGGGGTCAAAGGTAATGCGCGCCGCTTCGGCGTAGCCGGTATCTCCATTGCAGACGGCGCGGTAGGTGGGCGCGGGCGTGTGACCGTTGGAGTAGCCCGACTCCACAGAGACGACTCCTTTAATTTGGTCGTACACCGCTTCTACGCACCAAAAGCAACCGGCGGCAAGGGTTGCCGTTTCGTAAGTTTGTGTCATGTTGTTTCTCCTAAAAAATTGATGATGCAGGCAAGGCATAGACGCGCCGTGACGGGGAAATATTATCAACGGTATAATTCAACCCATCCGCATAAAAAATATGGCGGATGATTTTTTATCCTCGCCGCGTGGAGGCGCGATGTTTCTATCTTATCAGAACGGTCAGGAACTGTATTATGAAATCATAGAGGGAGACGCAAGCAAGCCGACCCTCGTTTTTTTGCATGAGGGGCTGGGCTGTGTCGCCATGTGGAGGGATTTTCCGCAGCGTTTATGCGCGGCGTTGGGCGCGCCCGGCTTAATCTTTGACCGCGTGGGGTATGGCAAATCCTCCCCGCTGGGCAAGCCGCGCAGCATTCACTATATGCACGAGTATGCGTTGAATGAATTGCCTTTTGTCGTGTCGCATTTAATTCCAGAACGGGATTATTTTCTCGTTGGGCATTCAGATGGCGGCAGCCTTGCCTTGCTCCATGCGGCGGAGCAGCCCGCTCGCCTGCGCGGAATCATCACCGAGGCGGCGCATGTGTTTGTGGAGCAGGAAACTCTCGCGGGGATTCGCGCTGCGGTTCTTGCCTATCAGGCGGGCAAACTGCGCGGCTTGAAAAAATATCATGGCGGCAAGACTGACTCCATCTTCAAAGCATGGGCGGAGACTTGGCTCAGCGCGGGGTTTGCCGCGTGGAATATCGAATATGCGTTGCCGTCCATCTTATGCCCCGCGCTTATTATGCAGGGCGAAAAAGACCAATATGGCACGGCGGCGCAGGTGGAGGCGATTGCGCGCGGCGTGAAGCAGGCTCAAACCGCATGGTTGGCGGGCGCTGCTCACGCGCCGCACGCCGAAGCGGCGGATGAGACCCTACATCAAATGGCGGCGTTTTTACGCGCCGCAAAATAAAATCGGGCGAGAGCAGCAAACTCTCGCCCGACTCCTAGAATCTAACCAGCCGACTAGGGGACTATCTCTTCAACGGCGGCATTTTTTTCTAACACAATTTCGCCGTCATCTCCAACGCTGACTTTGACTGTGTCGCCGTGTAGGAATTCTCCTGCCAGCAGTTTATCTGATAGCGGGTCTTCCACTTTTTGTTGAATTACGCGGCGCAGCGGGCGCGCGCCAAATTCGGCGTCGTAGCCTTGCTCTGAAATTGAAACTAACGCTTCGGGCGTGGCGCGCAATTTCAACTCATGTTCTTTTAGGCGCTCCGCCACTTTATATAATTCTAACGAGACAATCTTTTGAATGTCTTCCTTATTCAGCGAACGGAAGATAACGACTGAATCGAGGCGGTTGATGAACTCTGGGCGGAAGGCGCGTTTAAGCGATTCGCTCAGCCGTTTTCGCATGTCTTCGTAGGATAGTTTTTCCTCTGTGGCTTCGTCTCGTTTGAGGGCAAAGCCCAGCGAAGATTGCTTCTTAATCACGTCTGCGCCAATGTTAGAGGTCATCACGATGATGGCGTTGCGGAAATCCACCTTGCGCCCTTTGGCATCGCTCAGGTGTCCTTCTTCCATAATTTGCAGCAGCATGTTGTGGACTTCGGGGTGCGCCTTTTCAATTTCATCAAAGACCACAATGGAGTAAGGGCGGCGGCGCAGCGCTTCGGTGAGCTGACCCGCGTCTTCGTAGCCTACATAGCCGGGAGGCGCGCCCACCAGCCGCGAGGCGGTGTGACGTTCCATGAATTCGGACATATCCAATTGAACGGCGGCGTCTTCGCTGCCAAACATAAACTTGGCGAGCGTTTTGGTTAATTCTGTTTTGCCAACGCCGGTGGGTCCGAGGAACATGAAAGAGCCAATGGGGCGCTTGGGGTCTTTGAGCCCGGCGCGCGCGCGGCGCACCGCGCGAGAGATTGCCACAATGGCGTCCTCTTGTCCGACGATGCCTTTGCGGAGTTCTTCTTCCATTTTGAGTAATCGTTCGGATTCGGCTTCGGCGAGTTGCATGAGCGGTACGCCCGTCCACATAGAGACGACTTCGGCAATGTCTTCGGCAGAAACTACTGGGCTGCTTGCTCTGTCCCAGCCGGTACGCAGGCGTTCAATTTGTTGGTTGAGGTCTAACTCGCGCTCTTCCCATTCTTTAATGTCTTCGTTGTTGCCTTCCTCTTGCGCCAGCGTGCGGTTTTGGCGCGCCTGACGTAATTGTCCAAATAAATCTTTGGCGCGTTTGGCGGCGGGGCTTTTATACATCCGCACGCGCGAGGAAGATTCATCTATCAAGTCTATGGCTTTGTCGGGCAGGAAGCGCTCCGTCACATAACGCGAGGAAAGATGCGTGGCGGCTTCGAGCGCTTCATCTGAAATGACAAGGTGATGATGTTCTTCATACGCGCCGCGAATCCCTTTGAGGATTTGAATCGTCTCGTCTTCGGAGGGTTCATCCACCTGAACAGATTGAAAGCGGCGTTCCAGCGCCGCGTCTGATTCGATGTGCTTGCGATATTCTTCCAGCGTGGTCGCGCCGATGACTTGAATCTCTCCGCGTGAGAGCGCGGGCTTTAGAATATTGGCTGCATCTACGGAAGAGCCAGCCGCGCCAGCGCCGACCAGCATGTGAACTTCGTCAATGAAGAGAATTGCGCCAGATTGTTTTAACTCGTCAATAATGCGTTTGAGGCGTTCTTCAAATTGACCGCGATACATGGTGCCTGCCACTAGCGAGCCGACATCTAGTTGTAGCACGCGCTTGTTCATCAACGGCGCGGGGACGTCTCCTTCGGTGATGCGTTGGGCAAGACCTTCCACAATGGCGGTTTTGCCTACGCCCGGCTCGCCAATGAGCGCGGGATTGTTCTTTGTGCGCCGCGCCAAAATTTGAATGACGCGTTCAATTTCAGTTTGGCGACCAATGACCGGGTCCAGTTTTTTATCTTCGGCTTTGGAGGTTAAGTCTGTGGCGAGTTGGTCCACAAGGGGAGTTTTGGGGTTTGCTCCCGGCGCAGCGGGGCGCGCGGGCGCGCCTGCTACAGCGGGCGCGGGCGGCGTAGACTCGTTTAACACGCGGCGGGTTTGGCGGCGAATTTGGTCTGCCGAAACTCCTAGCCGCCGCAGCGCTTCGTTGCCCGTCGATTCAATGCGAATTAAGCCAAGCAAGATATGTTCCGTGCCAATGTAGTGATGCCCCAAGCGGCGGGCTTCATCTACGGCGTATTCCAGCGCTTGTTGCGTTTCGGCGGCAAGTTCAATGCGATTGGGGTCAAAGGTCGCGGCGCTGCTGGTGATGCGTTGAACCATCTCGCGCACGCGGTCGGTTGTCATGCCTAGTTCACGCAAGACGCGCCCTGCCACGCCGCCTTCTTCTTCCATTAAACCTAAAAGCAGATGTTCCGTGCCGATGCTGTTTTGGCGGGCTCGTTCCGCTTCTTGATGCGCGATGCTAAGGACGCGCCGCGCTCGTTGTGTAAATTTTTCCATGCCAGCCATATATTTATCTCCTAATCTATTATGGCATTGTACCAAAAAAGGAATATTCGCCCGTGTAGGAAATTGGTTAGAGTTTTTGGACGCAAATTTCATTCTAACCTTCCAACGTTCTAACGTTCTAACGTTCCCACGTTCCAACGCTCCAACGCTCCAACGCTCCAACGCTCTACCTTACCTGTCATCCCCATCGCCTTGAATCTTACCGCGCGCTTGTCTGTCCAAAAGTTTTGCAAGATTGTATTCCGCTATCTCGTCCAGCGATAAATCCAGTTCGGTGGCGAGTTGCGCCAGATACCACAACACGTCGCCCAGTTCAGCTTTGAGCGCGGCGCGCGATTCGGCGGAGATTTCGCCGTTTTTATCACGGAAGATTTTTTTTATTTTTCCCGCCACTTCGCCTGCTTCGTTCACCAAGCCTAACGCAGGATAAATAACGCCATGTCCAATGACGGGGTATTTTGCCGTCTCGCGCGATTTTTTTTGATATTCGTTCATGTTTATGTTTGCTCCTCTTTTAAGCGTACACACCCGACCATGCGTCAAACGCCCTGCCTTCGCGCTCGCCTTCGGCATAAAACGTGAGATACGTCAGCGCGTGGTAGGGAACAAACTTTTGTTCTCTGGGATTTTTGACCGCCAAGTCGTAATAACTATGCCATGTGCCAGAGTTAAAGTAGATTTGACTCTCCGCGTAGGGCGCGCTGCCTTGCGCGTCCAGCGGAACAGCCTCGTGGTGATGCGTGTGTCCGTACACAATATACCGCGCCGTCCGATTCAAAAAGGCTGGCTCGCGCAGCGCGTGTTCCACAAAAGAACGCTCGCCGCCCCATAGTTTTTCATGCACCCACAGCGCCACATCGTTCACCGTAGAAAAAGACGCGCGGTCTGAAACTTTAATCAACAACTTCATCGTATCCACCACGTCAAAACGCAGGGCTTTATCGGCTTGGCTCACAAAGTCAAGATGCAAAAACTCCTCCGCAATTTCATCCCATACATTTTTTAATTCATCCGCCAGAGCGGGACTGGCGTGCGCTTTAATTTGACCGCTAATCCAGAGCGGCGCGGCAAGCGCCGGGCGAACATTGGTAATGCGCCTCAGGCTGTTGACTACGCCGCCGGGGAGTTCGTCTCCATAGCGGCGCTGCACTTCCACTGGAAAGCGGTTGGAGACTTCCATTGTAAATACGTCTCCGAGCGTTCCGTAATCTCTGCCTTTTTTTTCGTCATAATTGAACGGGTCAAAAATATCGCCGTGTCGCGCAACGACTCGATAACGGGCAAAAATTTCCTGCAAGTCTGGCGCTTCTTCCATTTGATGTGGAAACGGCGCGGAACTTTGACTCAAGCCCATGCGCTTAATCACTTCCGCGCGAATTTCGTCAAATGCTTCGCCGCGCAAATGGTAGTACCAGTCGTGATTGCCGACCATGTAATGAAAATTAACCTTAAGTGGAATCTGCTCGGCGGTTTTGAAGTCCGGCGTTTTTCGGCGCGTGGCGGGCGCTAAACGGATGCTTTTTCCACTGGCGCATTTTTTCAAAATAGCAAGCGCCGCCTCGTTATGGTCTAGGATGGCGCGGGTAACTTCCAACAAGGTAGCGGCGTAGCGCGCTTCGTAGGGGTTGCTCCACGGGCGCAGGGTGGGCTCGCCCAACCAGCGCGTGGAATGCAGCGGGTCGAGAATATCGCCCAGCAGAATCACGTCCACCGAGTTAATGGGGCGGTACGCGCCGTCTTTGCGCCATGAGGCAAAGTACGCCGCCTCATTCAGCCGCCGCGCAAAGACTTCAAACGCGCTGGCGGGAATAGACTCCGCGGTTGTGCCGTCCCCCAGATGTAAATCGCTGACGATGACAAGCATGGTCAAAATCTCCTGCGGAGATTATAACGCGCCTGTTTTTTTGATACGGTATAATCTTTAAGATTTTTTGCACGCATAAGGAGCGACTGTGAATTGAAATGGCGCGCAAGCATGGATTTTTTTGACGACTCTCAAATGACGCAAACTCGTATTATTAAGATTCTACTTTTCATCTTGATTGCTTTTTTCCTTGCGGGGGCAAACTTGGAGTTTTACGCCATCGCCGATGGCAGCGGCGCAATGTGGGGAGCGTTTGCGCCCAGTTGGCTGGCTTTTTTTGCGTTGTTTCTTTTAACAACCCTATCGGCGCTGCTGGCGTTTGGAGGGTATCTCCTTCGTCCCGCTTTTTTTTTGAAGTATCAAGCTGCCGCCCTTCGTTTGCGCGCGCGGCTTGGGCGCGCGCGTTGGGGGCTGGCTTTTTTAATTTGGCTGCTGCCCGCCTACGTTTTACAGTATACGGCGTGGGGCGCGGTCTTTCATGGAATTTTTATTCGGCTGGCGCTGGCGGCGCTTTCTGTGGCGCTGATGACTTGGCTCTTTTCTGATGGGGATTCTCTCGCGGCGCAACATCCATTTTGGGCGGCGCTCACGCTCGCCTCATTTGGTTTTGTGGCGGCTTTTTCTTTCTCAGACGTAACGAACTATCCCTTTTCGCTGGGCTGGTCGGAAGGCAACCGCCTGTGGGATTATTCGCTGATGTTCGGCAAAGACCGCTATATCGTGGCGGATGGCGCAACGATGAAAGCCTATTTAGAATTTGGCAGGCAGTTGGTGGGCGCAATTCCATTTTTATACGCGGACTTAACGATTGGAATGGAACGCGCCTGGCTGGCGTTGATGACAACGCTGCCCTATCTACTGGTAGGGATGGCGCTTTTCTTGCGCGGCAATTTCTCCACGCCAGATTGGCTGGCGGTCTTGTGGGTTTTTCTTTTTCTCAAACAAGGTCCCATTCATCCGCCGCTCTTATTTATTGCGGCGGGGACGGCGCTGCTTTGGCGTAAACCGCTTGGGTTGATTTTGCCGCTGGCGTTTGCGCTTGGCTATGCCGCCCGACTCAGTCGCTCCACTTGGTTGTTTGCGCCGGGCATTTGGCTCGCCATGCTGGAATTTTCCGGCGCGGCGTGGCTCAATTCTAAAATGGCGCGGGTTGCTTTTTGGCGCGCCGCGTTGGCGCTGATGTTTGGCGCGTTGGGCGGGCAATATGGCGGGGTCATTCTTAAGTTTGTGACGCAAATTTTTTCCGGCGCAGCGCCCGTTGTTCCTGTTTTTTCGGCTACCACGCTGGCAGGCGTGGCGAATTCGGCGGGCAAGCAGGCGCTGCTGTGGGAGCGGCTCTTGCCTAGCGCCACTTATCCCATTGGCGTGTTGCCCGGTCTCTTTGTCGCCATTGCTCCGCTGGCGCTTGTGTTGATATTGTTTGCCTTAAGAAAAAATTGGACGTTGAGCGGCTGGCAGCGGGTGGGTATTCTCGCGCCGTTGGCGGTCTTCTTGGCGGTGGGTCTAATCGTCAGCGTAAAAATTGGCGGCGGCGGCGACCTGCACAATATGGATATGTTTTTGATTGCGCTGACGTTCACCGCCGCGCTGGCGTGGCATGGCGGCGGGCGCGCGTGGCTGTTGAGCGCCGAACCCAAAACGCCGCGCATGATGTTTGCTATGGCTGCGTTGTTGGCTCTGCCTGCTTTTGCCGCCTTGCACACCATGCGCCCGCAGAATTTTATGGAACAAGCCGATTGGCTTATGGTTCTGGCGGACGCGCCGAACCAACAAGCGCTGAATATGCTGCCCGCTTCATCGGATGTAGAAGACGCGCTGCAAACGTTGCAAGCCGAAGTGGACGCCGCTCAACCGCGCGGCGAAGTTTTATTTTTAGACCAGCGCCAACTGCTCACCTTTGGCTTGATTCAGAACGCGCCCTTTGTTCCCGAATATGAAAAAAAAGTTTTGATTGATAAAGCGCTTTCTTCTGACGCTCCCTACTTTCAGCGCTTCTACGCCGACCTTGCCGCGGCGCGCTTTGCCCTTGTCATTGCCCCGCCGCTGCATCGCCGCGTTCAAGGGGAAGATTTCATCTTCGGCGAGGAAAACAACGCCTGGATAAAATGGGTTTCCGCGCCCTTGCTGTGTTACTACGAACGCAAAGATACCTTGAAGCAAGTGGGCGTTCAACTGCTCGTTCCCATTATCCCCGCGCCAAACTGCGCGGATGCGCTGCCGCTTGAGGCGCGAACGTCTTCACAACCATAGGAGTTTATTTTTTTATGCGAATTGCATACATTAGCCTGCATTGGGCGCGCGACATTTCCAGCGGCGTAGGAAAAAAAATGACGCGCCAAATTCAAGCATGGCGCAACTTTGGGCATGAGGTCAAGTTTTTTATGCACAGTGTGGAACATGCGCCCGATATAGAAGTCGTTGCGGGTGAGGCGTTTTATTACGCCAAAGGAAATTTGCTCCAAACTGAAATGAAGCGCATTCGCGCGGCGAAGAACCTTGTGAAAGCGGTGCGCGCCTACCAGCCGGATATTATCTACCTGCGCTATGGAATTTATGTTTTTCCCCTTCATCAACTTGCCTCCATCGCTCCCATCATCATTGAAATCAATACGAATGACGTGACTCAGCATAAAGATTTAGGCAGCCTGTACGCGCTTTACAACCGCTTAACGCGCGGCATTATGTTCCGCCTTGTAAAGGGCATGGTTTCTGTTTCGTATGAATTAATGGACATGCCTGTTTTTTCCGGCTACAAAAAAGAAATGCGCGTCATCCCGAACGGCATAGATTTAAGCGCCATCCAGCCTCTGCCTGCCCCGCAGAACTCTTCTCCGCGCATTTTATTTTCCGGCTCGCCCGGCTGCTCTTGGCATGGCGTAGATAAATTAATCGGGCTTGCTAAACAGTTCCCCGACTTGACCATAGAACTGATTGGCGGGCAAAATGTTTTCGGCGGCTTGTCTGTGCCGCCCAACTTGAAAATGCCGGGCTATTTATGCGGAGACGCCTATCGGCAGGTTCTTGCCCGCGTTGATATTGCCATTGCCACGATGGCGCTTCACCGCGAAGACATGGAGGAAGCCTCGCCGCTCAAAACGCGCGAATACCTCGCTTATGGAATTCCAACCGTCTTGCCTTATCAGGATAGCGACTTGCGGGACGTGCAAGCGGACTTTCTCTTACGAATCCCCAACGCGGAAGATAATATCCTCACGCACGGCGCGGAAATTTACAACTTCGCCAGAGCCATGCGCGGGCGGCGCGTAAACCGCGAACAAATTCTGATGATAGATAATGAACATAAAGAGCAGGAACGCCTGCGTTTCTTTGAAGAAATTTTTGCGCGTTACGGAAAAAAGAAATGAAACAAAATTCCCTCCAATGGCTTTTACTGACGGGCTTTGTCGCCCTTGCCGCTCAATCTGTCCGCGCCCTGCAAGACATTTCCTGGGGCAGCGGCGCGTGGCTTGGCGAATACTCGCCTTTGTGGGCGTTCATCTTCTTCGGCTACGTTTTACTCTGCTTGTCCATCGCTGTTTTCTGCGCCGCGCTGATTGCTCGCCATGAAAAAATAGACTTCATCCTAACTTCATGGGAGCGCGCGCGCAACGCGCTGGGCTGGCTGCGTCTGCCGCTTGCCGCGTTGATTCTCTTTGCCCCCATTTGGATATTACAAACCACCGGCTGGGGACTCGTCTTCCGCGCGCCCGCGCTCCGCAATATGATTGCGCTCTTCATGGTTGCTTTGCTCGCCGCGCTGTGGACAAAGGGCAAGCAGATTCTCACTTGGCAGACCTTCTTCTTCGGGCTAATGTTGGTCGCCGCAACTTTCATCATCGCCTACTCCTTTCTGGAAGTCAGCGCCTACCCCTTTGCGCTGAGCTGGTCTGAGGGCAACCGCCTATGGGATTATTCCGTCCTCTTTGGACGCGAGCGTTACCTTTACCCCGCCGACAAAACCATCCCCGTCTTACTGGATTTTGAACGCCAATCCATTGGCGGAATCATCTTTCTTTATAAGAACGTCAATATTCAAACCGCAAGGGCATGGATAGGTTTTACGCAAATCTTTCCCTACCTGCTGTTTGGCTTTCTCCTTTTTCGCAAAGAGGCAAAACGCCCCGCGCTCTTTTTTATGCTCGTCTTATGGGCGCTGCTTTTCCTCAAACAAGGTCCCATTCACCCGCCTTTGGTCTTAGCGGCGGCGGCGGTTGCGCTGCTATGGCGCAAACCGCTCTGGCTGGCGCTGCCGCTTATTTTCATTGTCAGCGCTTACGCAGCCTCCTCTCGCTTTACATGGATGTTTGCCCCCGCCATTTGGATTGGCATGTTGGAATTTTCCGGCGCACTCTGGCAAGATAAAAAAGCCGCCGCGCATTCCATCCTGCGCGCCGCCGCGCTTGGCATAACGGGCGTTTTGGGCGCGCAATTTGGCTTGACTCTGTGGGGCATGTTTTTTGAAATGAGCGACCCTTCAAGTTCCATTCCCGCCGTGCAAAGCGCAGTTCAAAGCGTCGCTACGCTCACCCAGCCGCTGATTTGGAGCAGGCTGCTGCCCAACGTCACTTATAAAAATGGAATTTTATTAGGCTTGCTTATCGCCACGCTGCCGTTATTAATATTTCTCATCTACGCTGTTGCAAAACGAATCTGGCGTCCCAATCAATGGCAGGGCGCGGCGCTGCTCTTTCCCGCGCTTGCCTTTCTTGCGGTAGGCTTAATTGTCAGCGCAAAAATTGGCGGCGGCGGCGACTTGCACAACATGGATATGTTCCTCATCAGTTTGATGTTGATTTGCGTCATCGCATGGGAGCATGGCGGCAGAGAATGGATGCAAGACCCCGCGCTTCTTCCCAACGGGCTAAAATTAATCCTCATCCTCATGCTTTACCTCCCCGCCAGCGGAGCGCTGCACAACCTGCGCCCCTTATCGCTTAACGGCGACTCGCAATGGGTGGCGACGCTCTCAGACCGCCCGGCGGATGAACTCCCCACGTTGCCCAATCTCGCCGTCCAAAACCGCGCGCTGCAAAAAATTCAAGACGCTGTCGCCTACTATCAAACGCAAGGCGAGGTCCTCTTCCTGGACCAGCGCCAACTGCTGACCTTTGGCTACGTTCAGAACGTTCCCTTTGTCCCCGAATATGAAAAGAAAATGTTGATGAACGAAGCCATGAGCGGCAACGCCGAATATTTTGCTCCCTTCTACGCCGACCTTGCCGCGCAACGCTTTGCGCTGATTGTCACCGAGCCGATTCGCAAGCCCGTCAAAGACAGCGGTTTTCACTTTGGCGAAGAAAATAACGCCTGGGTTCAATGGGTTTCACTGCCCATTCTTTGCTACTATCAAGAAGAAGATTGGATGAAAGAAACGGGCGTTCAGTTACTAACGCCCATTCCAAACCCTGCGCCCTGCGCCGACCTGCCCATTCAAGGACAATAACCATGAAATTAAATTACCTCTTTCTGCGCCTTGCGCGCCACTTTATGCCGGAAGGCTTGGCGCGCTTTCTGCTCAAACGCCGTTGGATTATCAAACCCGGAATCGAATCACGCGACCCCGCCGCCGCAGTGGAGCAATACAGCAGCGCTTTAACGGCGCGCGGTTTATCCATTGAGGGCAAGCGCCTGCTGCTGTTTGGCTATGGCGGACGTTTTGCCGTTGGCGCGGAACTGCTGCAACGCGGCGCGGCGCATGTGACTCTTTGCGACCATTTTGTCCTATTGGATTCTGAACGCAACCGCGAACTGCTGCCCGCTTATGAAAAATTTTTGCAAGAGCAAAACGGAGAGGTCGCGCCCCGCCCCGAATTCATCACCTTGCTGCATGGCGACATTCGCGCCGCCGAGGTTCAGAAAAAAATACAAAAAGCCGATTACGTCCTCAGCTCCTCCGTCTTTGAACATTTGGAAGACGTGGATGGCATTACGCGCGCGTTGGCAAACCTGACCGCGCGCGGCGGCGCTCATTTGCATTTTGTAGATTTGCGCGACCACTACTTTCAATATCCGTTTGAGATGTTAAACTTCTCCGCTTTTGTTTGGAAGAATTTTCTCAACCCCACCAGCAACCTCAACCGTTTTCGCCTGCGCGACTATCAGCGCGTTTTTAACGCATACTTCCCCAAGACCGATTTCACCGTCTTAGAGCGCGACCTCGCCGCCTTTCGCGCCGCACGCATTCGCCCGGAATTTCTCAGCGGAGATGAATCTGCGGACGCGGTGACTCTCATTCAAATTTTCGCGCAGTCCTAAAACAGAAAGCCCATGCCGCAACGCATCCTCAAAAACGAAATTTTTTTACAAGCGCTGCTTGTCGTTCTTTTCCTTGTTGCGGCGCTGCCCGGCGTGGAATGGGGAACGCCCAACTTGTGGAATCCAGACGAGCTGGTCTGGCGCGCCGCTCAAGCCCTCAATGGCGAGATGGTCTTCGATCAAACCGAACCGGACTATAACTACCCTTCGCTGCCAAAATACGTCATGTACGGCGTGGGCAAAATGACCTACGCGCTGGGCTATTCCCGCGCCGACTTCATCATTGCGGCGCGTGGAGTCTCCGCCCTGTTGGGCGCGTTAGTCGCCGCGCTGGTCTATCGCTTAACGCGCTGGTCGGGCGGCGGCGCGCGCGCCGCCTTTCTCGCGGGCGTGTTTTACATCGCCAGCGGCGTATCCGCCGCCAACGCGCGCTTTGCCCACAACGATTTATATCTGCAATTTTTCGCTGTCCTCTGCGTTTACTTTTCCGTTCAATACAGCCAAACGCGCGCGCGCGGCTGGTTATATGTTTCTTTTATCGCTGCTGGTTTTGCCGCTTGTAGCAAATACACTGGCGCAAGTTTAATCCTTGCGCCGTTTGCGGCTTTTATCTTTTCAAATTGGGCGGAAGTTCGCCGCCGTTATTTTCTCGCATTTCAAACCGCCTTGCTTGGCGCGGCGCTTTTTTATGGCGGGTACGCGCTCGGCGCGCCGCGCGCCCTGCTTGCGCCCATAGATTACTTCTCGCGGGTCATTCCCGCCGCGCTAAATTTTTCTCGTTACGGGTTTAACTCCGCCGCGCCGCTTGGCGTATTCGGTCAATGGGCGGTGTTTCGCTCCGCGCTGGGAAGTTTCATCTACGGCTTATTTTTAATTGGATTTGTATGGAACGCTGCGCGTCTTTTCCTACGGGCGGGCGGGTTGCCGCCCATCGAAGAAAAACGCCGCAGGGCAAGTTGGGTTCTGCTCTTTACCCTCATCGTATTCGACCTGCCCTACCTTATTTCCATCAATTACATTCCGCGCCACTTTATTCCATTTACGCCTTTTATGGCGCTGCTTTCCGTCCTGTTTGTGGAAGATGTCTTCGCCGCGCTGCCGCGCCTGTCCTGGCGTTATGCCTTTGCCTTATTTTTGGCGGCGGGCGTTTTTTATTCCGCGCTGCGGCTGGCGAGCGTTGCCCTCCTGTTTCTACATGATGCGCGCATCCCCGCCAGCGCTTATATTGAATCCATTGCGGATAAAAATAAAATCATTGAATACACCCTCTACCCGCCCAATGTGGAGCGAAAAAAATTTAAGAAGGCGTACAACTACCCAATTTATTTTGTCAAATATCAAACAGATGTTGTCCCCAGCGGCGGACGTTATGAATACAACAGCGGCGAGGCGGGCTTACTTAAACGCGAGACGGATTATCTGGTGATAGATAGCCTGACTTACGCGCGTTTTGCCACGCCCTCGGTTTGCGCCACCAACCCGCTGGAATGTGACCTCTTCCAAAAATTACTGGCGGATGAGTCTTCCTCGTTTCGTCTTATTAAAACTTTTTCTTATTCGCTGCCGCCCTATTTGCCGAGCGTTTCTATTGCGGCGGTTAACCCGCAGATAAAAATTTATCAGCGCGTTAAATAAAAAAATAGCCCCGCTTCATTTGAAGGCAGGGCTGGTTTTGAGCGTCACGCGGTTAGAAAGGGTCGTTTTCGTCTTTGAATCTATCCAAGTCAAGGTCAAAGTCCAGCAGGTCTGAATTTCCGTTGAACATGTCGCTAAATTCCAAATTTTCCATCACGCCGCCCAGATATTCACGCATCTCCTCATCGTCTGTCGCGTCCAGCAGGTTGATGAGGTAGGTCTGCGCGTCCTCGCCTCCAATTTGAGAGAGCGACCACAGCGCGGCGTCTATCAAATCGGTTTCAGCTTCTTCATCCTCGATGATGTCCGTCAAAATGGAAAAAGTGTCTTGTAACTCTAATTCTCCGGCGGCTTGTACGGCGGCGCGGCGAATGAGCGGGTCTTCATCCAATAATTTAGAGACAACTTCGTCATGCCATAACTTCTCGTCTTGTGAATGGCGGATGGCGCGCAACGCGCTGGCGACCCATTCCGGGTCGTGGCGTCTTAACGCCGACTCGATGAAGGCGCGCGTTTCATTGTGAGAGGAATAGCCCAGCGCTTCCAGCGCGCGCCGGCAGAGGCGCGGGTTTTCATCCCGTTGAAGTGTGTTCATCAACAGGCGTTCTATTTTTTGCTTTAATGGCTCGCTTACGCTTTCTATCTCGCCGTAATAGACGTACATGCCCAGCAGAGGCATGGCTTCTATGCGCGGCTCAAGTTCTGGGTCATGCGCGGCAAGGTAGAGAATTTCCTCGCCGACGCGCTCATCTTCTTCCTCGCGCAGTAAACGCAAGGCGCGGGCGCGAACTTCGCTGTGCGGGTCGCGCAGCAGCGCTGTTCCAATGGCGGCGTAGGAGACCAGCGTATCTTCTTCGTATTTTTCCGCCAGCATATCCAGCAGTTGAATTTTGCGCGGCAGGGAAATGCGCTCCCACGTTTGCATAAAGAGTCGCAGGTCTGGCTCGCTTAAGTCGGAGTAGCGTTCCAGATGCGCTTTGGAGATTTTTTTCGTCTCGTCTTGCAGCGCGTCCAGAATGGTTTGAAAGTTGAGTTTTGCCATAGTTTTTTAGAAGGGGCTTTTTGCCGGATTGATGAAATCCATCAAATTGACGAAGAGCAGCAAGCCAATGAGCAGTAGCATTGCCACGCCGTTGATGAGATTCTCCCGCTCTGGCGGAATGCGGCGGCGGAAGAGAAGTTCTGGCAGGGTGAAGAGAATGCGTCCGCCGTCCAGCGCGGGGATGGGCAGCAGGTTCATCACCCCCAGCGAGACGCTCAACATGCCAATTAAACTCAACGTGTAGTTGGTGACGGGCGGGACGGGCGCTTGGGTGGATGCGGCTGCGGCGGCTTGTTGTCGGCTGGTCACGTCTTCTTCCACCGCGCCGTTGAACATATCCAACATGCCTTTAAAGCCGACCACGCGCGCTTCTTCCGGCGCAATCACTCCTTGAATTAATCCAACGGGAATATAGACAATCATCACAGCGTTCAGCGCGGTAATGGTTGCGCCGCCGCCGAAAATTTCTAACGCGGTGGCGGGGCGGGTGGGGGAGGTTAGCCCAATGCCGAGCGCGCCTTTTGCGTTGCCGTCCGCGTCCGTTTCTTTTGTGCGGCTGGAAAGCGGCGTTGCTACGAGGTTAATTTTTTCTCCGTTTCGTTCCAGCGTAAGGGTCAGGGGCGTATCCCATTTATCTTTGATGAACAGCACCGCCGTTGTGGGCGAGTCTATGCTTTCGCCGTTGATGGCGAGCAAGCGGTCGCCTTCTTGAATTCCCGCTTGCGCGGCGGGCGAGTTTTCTTCCACTTTTGTAATATTGACCATGCCGGGGATGGGCATTCCTTCCAACGCTATCAGCAAAGAAAATACGATGATGGCGGTTAGCAGGTTCATCAATGGACCGGCGAACAAAACGACCAGCCGTTTCCACGGGGTTGCGGAAGCCAGCCCGCCCGGAACGTTGGGGTCGTTTTCGCCTTTGGGGCGCACAAAGCCGCCCAGCGGCAGCGCGTGAACGGTAAATTCTGTTCCCTGCCAAGTGAACAAGGTGAATAATTTTTTGGAAGGCAAGCCAAAGCCAAACTCTTCCACTTCAATTCCCGCCCAACGCGCCGCAATGAAATGTCCAAATTCGTGGACAAAAATCATTCCGCCGAGGGCGAAGAAAAAGATGATAAACGAAACAAGAGGAGAAGCCATAATCATCCTAACTGTGGGTATATCTTCAAAGATTTAAGCGACACGAGCGCATTATATCTGTAAACGAACGCGCCAATATGATACATGGATGAGACGCGCCGTCCATTTTTTACCGCAGAGAAACGCATTCCGCTATTATTTTTTGAGGACGAAAATTTGCGCTATTCCACCAACTGCGCCGCGCCGCCTGCGCCCGCCCGTAGCACGTCGCTCACGCCGGGCAGTTCGCGCAATTTTGATTCTACTTGCGCGGCGTATTCGCTCAGACAAAGGACGTGGACGTTTGCGCCCGCGTCCACCGTATAAGCGGCGGGGAGTCCCAGCCCGCGCCATTCGCGGACGGCGTGAAAAATCCCCAGCGTGGCGGGCTGCCAGTACATTAGCGGCGGGCGCGAGGTCATCATCACCGCGTGCATGATGTCTGAATCATGTTCGATGATTTCGGCAAACGCCTCAAAATCTTTTTGCAAAATGGCGCGGCGGCAAATTTCCAAACGGCGCGGCGCATCCGCCACCCGGGCAGTTTGCAACGGGCTGGTATTCGCCAGCGCATGACCTTCCGTAGAGCCGATTTTTTTATGCGCGGCGCTGACGATAGCCACGCAATCGGTCAAATTCCAATGTTCTGGCGGGGCGATGGAAAACGCAAACGAATCTTCGCTGCGCTCTGCGGGCTGCCATTCTACAAACCCCGCCGGAATAGACCGCGCCGCAGAACCAGAGCCGCGCCGCGCCAAAATGGAGAGCTCGCGCTCGTTGAGGGTTAAACCGGCGGCGCAACTCGCCGCCAAGGCTAACGCCGCAAACGCCGCCGCCGAAGAGGCAATGCCCGCGCCGGCGGGGAAGTTGTTTTCGCTGGTCACTTTTGCCCGTTCTGTGATGTTTGCCATGCCGCGCACTATATCCAGAATGTCCGAGACGCGCTCTACTCCCTTGCCGATAACTTCGCGGCGGTTGATGGTCAGAGAATCAAATTCAGCGGCGTGAAAGGTCACGTTTGTGCGCGCATACAGCCCGTCTAAATTCATGGAGATAGACCCATTAGAAGGAAGACGTAACGCGCTGTTGCTATTCCCCCAATATTTAATTGCGGCAATATTAGAAAAGGCTTGAGCGGTGGCGGTGTTCATGTTCAAAGTTTATCATGATGTATAATCCAAACGCTATGGCTCTTAATGAAGAAAAACTTCTGGTTCGTTTGCTGGCGGCGACCCGCAGCCTCAGCGCAATGGTGGATTTGGAAGCCTACCTGCAATCTGTGCTGTCCGCCGCCATTGAACTGACTCAAAGCGAAACCGCCTCTTTACTGGAATACGATGAAGCCAAACGCGAATTTCACTTTAAGTTTATTCCGTGGTTGCACCGCGAATCGATTAAAAATGCCGCTGTGCCGCTGCAAGGCAGCGTTGCCGGACAGGTATTTTTGCGCGGCAAGCCTCTTGCCGTAGAGAACGCGCAAGACTCGCCGCAGCATTATGGAAAAATAGATATGCTGGCGGATTTTCAGACTCGTTCCATTTTGGGCGTGCCGCTCGTCTTACACGGCAGACCCATTGGCGTATTTGAAGCGTTCAATAAAAAGTCGCCTTACAATAAAGAAGATATTCTCATTTTAGAGACGCTCGCCTCGCTGGCGGCTACCGCCATTCAAAATGACCAACTCGAAAAGCAGATTCGTCTTTCGCAAAGCGAAACGCGCAATTTGGAAAAACTAAAAAATGAATTTGTGGTGATCACCTCGCACGAACTTCGCACCCCGCTAGGGCTAATCCTTGGACATTCCACTTTTTTGCGTGAGACAGTCGGCGCTGAATACCACGAACAAGTGGACACCATCATCCGCAACGCGGCGCGGTTAAAAGAAATCATTGAGAGCCTCTCCAATATAGATAACCAGCAAAGCGGCAACGCCACTTTGCGCCTGAACCGCGTTTCTTTGGCGCGGATTATTGAAGATACTGCCGCTTCCTTCCTTGACATGGCGCGGCAAAACGGCATCAACCTGCAAGTGGAAAAACCCGCCGGGCAGGATTTGTTTGTCGCGGCGGATGGAAACAAAGTCGCCATTGCGCTCAGCAACATCGTCAAAAACGCGCTGGCTTTTAGCAACGAAGGCGGGCGCGTGGTCATTCGCGCAACCACGCAAGCCGACTCCACCTTCGTCAGCGTGGAAGATAACGGCGTGGGCATTCCCGCCAAAGACCTGCCGCGTGTCTTTGACCGCTTCTATCAAGTTGAATCTCACCTCACGCGCAAGCATGGCGGCATGGGTTTGGGGCTTTCTGTCGCCAAGGCGATGATAGAAATGCACAACGGAAAAATTTGGATAGAAAGCAAAGAAGGCGCGGGCGCAAAAGTATGCTTTACCTTGCCCGCGCTGACCATTCCCCCCCAGCCTTTAGCCGCGCCCTTCTCCAAATAAATTCATGCCGTCCCTCAACCTTCAATTCGACTTAATTCGTCAATCCCCCACCGTTTCACTCGCCGATAAAGTTCTCGCGCTTAAAGCCGCCGGACAAGCCATCATCGGCTTGCAAGTGGGCGACCCGGATTTCGGCACGCACCCCGCCGTTGCCGCCGCCGCCTTTCAATCCATGCAAGCCGGGCAGACGCATTACGCCGCTTCCGTTGGAATGCCCGAACTGCGCCAAGCCATTGCCCATAAATTACAACGTGACGAAGGCGTAGCCTACGACCCGCAAACGGAAATTCTAGTGACGCATGGCGGCATTCATGCGTATTACGCCGCGCTGCAAGCCGTCCTCAACCCGGGCGATGAAGTCCTTATTCCCGACCCGTCTTGGGCAACGCACGCCAACATGGCGACCCTGCTACGCGCCGCTACGCGGCGCGTTCCCGCGCCCGCCGAACAGGGCTTTATCCCCGACATCGAATCATGGCGCAAGGCATGGACTCCGCGCGCGCGCGCCCTTGTGCTAAATTATCCTGCCAACCCAACCGGCGCGTACCCAACCCGCCGCTATCTACAACAACTGCAAGACTTTGCCGCCGAACATCAGTTATGGGTCATCAGTGATGAAGTGTACGGCAGCCTGTACTACGATGAAAAACCAACTTCCGCCGCCGCGTTGAACGGCGCAAAAGAACGAACCTTGTTGGTGAACAGCCTCTCCAAGTCTTACGCCATGACGGGTTGGCGCGTGGGCTTTTTAGCCGCGCCCGCCGCCGTCATTCAAAACGCCTTAAAAGCCAGTCAAAATTCCATTACCTGCGTGGCTCCCTTCGTGCAACAAGCCGCAGCCTTTGCCCTCACCGACCCCGCCATTCAACAATTCACCGCGCAGATGCGCGCCGCCTACCGCCGCCGCCGAGATTTGGTCTTGCGCTTATCGCAAGAATTGAATTGCAAAAAAATAAAAGTTCTGCCGCCGCAAGGCGCGTTTTATTTCTTTTTGGATTTTCGCGCGTTGAACTTAACTTCGGCGGAAATTTGCGAGCGGCTTTTGGAAGAAGCGCGTGTCGCGCTCGTCCCCGGTTCGGCATTTGGCGCGCATGGCGAGGGCTTTGCCCGCCTCTGCATTGCCGCCGCAGACGAAGACGTGGAAGCGGGCTTTCGCAAAATAGTTGCATGGGCGGAAAGGCAAGGGAACTAAAATGAAAATTGCGTTTCAAGGCGAAGCGGGCGCATACAGCGAGCAAGCCGTCTTTGAATATTTTGGCGCGGCGCAAACCCAGCCCTGCGAATCGTTTGACGCGGCGTTTGATTCTGTCGTCCGAGGGAACAGCGATGCGGCATTAATCCCCATTGAAAATTCGCTGGCGGGCAGCATTCACCAAAATTATGATTTGCTCTTGCGTCATCATCTCCACATTGTTGGCGAATATTTTTTGCGCGTGCGGCATTGCCTCATTGCTCTGCCAGAAGTAAAGCAGAGCGAAATTACCAAAGCCATCAGCCACCCGCAGGCGTTGGGGCAATGCGCGGCATATTTGCGCGCGCGCGGCATTCAAGCGGAAGCCGCGTATGATACGGCGGGCAGCGTGAAGATGTTAAGGAAACTCGGCGCGCGGCACGTTGCGGCAATTGCCTCTAAGCGCGCGGCGGAACTGTATCAGATGCAAATTTTAGAAGAGGGCATTGAAGACAACCCCGAAAATTACACCCGCTTTTTGGCGGTGCAACCGCAGGCGGTTTTGCCGCAGGGCAACGCAAAAACATCCATTGTGTTCACGTTGAAGAATCAACCCGGCGCGCTTTTCAAAGCCTTGAGCGTTTTTGCGCTGCGCGATATAGACCTGACCAAAATTGAATCGCGCCCGCTGCAAGGGCAGCCCTGGGAATATTTGTTTTACATTGATTTTCTCGGCAGCGCGGCGGATGACGCATCCAAGCGCGCGCTGGAACATTTATCCGAATACGCGCCCATGTTGCGCGTCTTGGGTTCGTACCCGCGTTTTATGTGAGGTTTACTTTGTCCAAACTCGCCACCCTTGTTTTAGAAGACGGAACGACTCTGCAAGGCGCAGCCTTTGGCGCGCAAGCCGACTCCGTTTTTGAACTGGTCTTCAATACCAGCATGAGCGGCTATCAAGAAATTCTCAGCGACCCTTCCTATCGCGGGCAGGGCGTTTTATTTACCGCCGCGCATATTGGCAATGTGGGCATTAATTTGGAAGACGATGAATCCGCCGCGCCGCAAATTTCTGCGGCGGTCATTCGCTCGCTCAGTCCGGCTTTTTCCAACTGGCGGGCTGACCTCTCCCTTTCCGATTGGCTGTCAAAGCATGGCGTTCCCGCCATTAGCGGCGTGGACACGCGCTGGCTGACTCGCAAACTGCGCGATGGCGGCTCGCAAAAAGCCGCGCTCTCCACTTGCGGAACGCCCGCCGAGGCGCTGCTCCGCATGGCGCGAGATTGGGCGGGGTTGGATGGGTGCGATATGGTCAAAGAAGCCACCTGCGCCGAGCCTTATCATTGGACGGACGATTCAGGCGCAAAGTGGGTGCAAAAAAAACAGAAACAGAATGAAGATTCTGCCTTTCATGTAGTCGCTTACGACTTTGGCATAAAAGAAAATATTCTGCGGCATCTTTCCTCTTATGGCGCAACCGTGACGGTTGTGCCTGCCGATACTCCCGCCGAGCAAGCGCTGGCGCTTAAACCGAATGGCGTTTTTTTATCCAATGGTCCCGGCGACCCCGCCGGATTGCCCTACGCGGTGGAAGCAGTTGGCAAATTAATTCAAAGCGGAACGCCGGTCTTTGGAATTTGTCTTGGGCATCAACTGATTGGGCGCGCGTTGGGCGCACAAACGCAGCGCCTCAAATTTGGACATCATAGCGGCAATCATCCCGTTCAACATTTGCAAACGGGCAAGGTTCTCATCACCGCGCAGAATCACAACTACTGCGTGGCGACAGGCGACTTGAACGAAGATGAAGTGGAAATTACCCACAAGAGTTTGAACGATGACTCGTTGGAAGGGCTGCGGATGAAGAATCAACCCGTGTTCAGCGTTCAATTTCACCCGGAGGCTGCGCCCGGTCCGCATGACGCGCATGGTATTTTTGGAGAGTTCTTTCAAATGATGAAGAATAAAAAATAAAAAGAAGGCTGTATCGTGGCGCATTCTATGGATATTCACACCATTCTCGTTCCCGGCTCCGGCGCAATTGTCATTGGACAAGCCGCCGAGTTTGACTACTCTGGCGCGCAAGCTGTGAAAGCGCTCAAAGCCAAAGGCTACCGCGTGGTCTTGGTTAACTCTAACCCGGCAACGATTATGACCGACCCCGACCTAGCAGATGCAACTTACATTGAGCCGCTCACTGCCGAAGCGCTAGAAGCCATCATCGCGCAAGAAAAACCGGACGCCATGCTTCCCACCGTTGGCGGACAAACCGCCCTAAACCTTGCGCTGGCTCTCAGCGAAAACGGCGTATTGGAAAAATACGGCGTACAACTCATCGGGGCGAATCTCTCCGCCATTCAGGCGGCGGAAGACCGTCTGCTTTTCCGCGAGACCATGCTCAAACATGATATTCCCATTCCGCATGGCGGCGCGGCGTATTCCGTTCAAGAAGCCGAAGAACTCTCAAAGCAAACCGGCTACCCGCTGTTGGTGCGCGCATCTTTTGCGATGGGCGGAACGGGCGCGGCATGGGTGCATGAACCCGCGCAACTGGCGCAGGCGGTTCAAAACGCCATCGCAGAATCGCCCATTCAACAGGCATGGTTGGAAGAATCCATTTTAGGGTGGAAAGAATATGAACTGGAAGTCATGCGCGACAAAGCCGATAACTTTGTAGTGGTCTGCTCCATTGAAAACCTAGACCCCATGGGCGTGCATACCGGCGATAGCATTACCGTAGCGCCCGCGCAAACGCTCACCGACCGCGAATATCAAATTCTGCGCGACTTGGCGCGCCGCGTGCTTTCCGCCGTTGGCGTGGAAACGGGCGGCTCAAACGTTCAATTTGGAGTCAACCCAAATAACGGGCGCGTGGTGGTCATAGAGATGAACCCGCGCGTTAGTCGCTCTTCCGCCTTGGCGTCCAAAGCCACCGGCTTTCCCATTGCCAAACTCGCCGCGCTGGTCGCTGTGGGTCATACGCTGGATGAAATTACCAACGATGTGACTCAACAAACCAAAGCCGCATTTGAACCCGCGCTCGATTACGTCGTGGTCAAAATTCCGCGCTGGGCGTTTGAAAAATTTCCCGGCGTAGATTCTGCGCTGGGCCCGCAGATGAAATCTGTTGGCGAGGTAATGGCGTTGGGGCGAACTTTTCCCGCTGCGTTGAACAAGGCGATTCAATCTTTGGAAATTGGCGTGGATGCGCCGGACGGTTCAGGAGCGACCCGCGAGATTCCCGCCGAACCCGAAACCTTCTCCACCCTCAGCCTTCCCGCCGCAGATAGACTCTTCCGCGTCTATCGCGCCATTCGGCAGGGCATGGCATTGGAGGACATTTCCAAAGCCAGCGGATATGACGCATGGTTTTTGGCGCAGATGAAAGAAATGCAAGCCGTAGAGGACAAAATCAAAAACGCGCCATACGGAATGCCCAAGGCGGAATTAAGCGCCTTGCTGTTTGAGGCAAAGCAAATGGGCTTTGCCGACTCGCACATTGCCCGCCTTTTGCCCGCGACCTTTAACGTTGAACCCTCCGCCTTTCGCGCTTTCCGTAAACAACTTGGCGTTTTGCCCACCTTTCAACGGGTGGATACTTGCGCGGCGGAGTTTGAATCTCAGACTCCTTATCTTTACAGCGCCTATGAAATGGAGGACGAAGCGCGCCCAACTGACAAGCAGAAAATTTTAATTTTGGGCGGCGGACCGAACCGCATTGGGCAAGGCATAGAGTTTGATTACTGCTGTTGTCAAGCCGCCTTTGCTTTATCGAAGATGGGCTATGAAACCATCATGTATAACTGCAACCCGGAAACCGTCTCCACCGATTATGACACCGCCGACCGTTTGTATTTTGAGCCGCTGACCTTGGAGCATGTTCTCAATGTGATAGATTGCGAGCGCCCGCTGGGCGTGATTGTGCAATTCGGCGGGCAGACGCCGCTCAACTTGGCGGCGGGGCTAAAAGCCGCCGGGGTGAAAATTCTCGGCACGCAGCCAGAGGCGATTCAACTCTCCGAAGACCGCGAGGAATTTGCCCAGTTCCTCCAAAAAGCGGATATTCCTCAGCCCGAAAATGGAATTGCTCGTTCGTTAGAAGAGGCGCGTCAAGTGGCGCGGCAAATTGGCTACCCTGTCTTGGTGCGTCCTTCGTTTGTATTGGGCGGGCGCGCTATGGCGCTGGTGGAAGGCGAAGAACATTTGGCGGGGTTTATTGAGAAGGCAATTGAAGCCGCGCCCAATCAGCCCATTTTGATTGACAAGTTTATGGAAGACGCTTTTGAAATTGACGTGGACGCGCTTTGCGATGGCGAGCGCGTGGTCATTGGCGCAATTATGGAACATATTGAAGAGGCTGGCACGCACTCCGGAGATGCGGCTTGCGTGCTGCCGCCTTACAAGGTCAGCGCCTATCATCTTGAAATTATGCGCGAGTACACCGCGCAGCTCGGTTTGGCGTTGGGCGCGCGCGGGTTGATGAATGTTCAATTTGCGTTGAAGGATGAAGTGGTTTGCGTGCTGGAAGTAAACCCGCGCGCCTCGCGCACTGTGCCTTACGCCAGCAAAGCCACCGGCTTAAATTTGGCGTATGTCGCCGCGCAGGTGATGGCAGGCAAAACCCTGCAAGAACTTGGCGTGACGGAAGAGCCGCGCGTGGACGGTTTTTTTGTGAAAGAAGCTGTCTTCCCCTTCAAAAAATTACCCGGCGCCAGCGTTTTGCTCGGACCGGAAATGCGCTCCACTGGCGAGGTGATGGGACACGCCGCGCATTTTGGTCATGCGTTTGCAAAATCGCAAATGGCGGCGGGCGCGCCGCTGCCGCAAAGCGGCGCGGCGCTGCTCAGCGTGAATGATTATGATAAAAGCGCCGCGCTTAAACTGGCGCGAGATTTACAGCGCATGGGCTTTACGCTCTACGCCACGCCCGGCACGGCGGCGTTTTTTCACAAGGCGGGGATGCCGGTGCAAGAGGTTAATAAATTTGCCGATGGCTCGCCGCACACCGTAGATTTGATTCGCGGCGGGCAGGTTCAACTGGTGGTTAATACGCCGCTCGGTCCGCACGCGCATAGCGATGGCGCGGAAATTCGCGCGGCGGCAATTGCCATGAACGTGCCGTTGCTCACTACGCTTTCTGCGGCGATGGCGGCGGTGGCGGCAATTCAGGCGCTGCGAAAAAAGGAATTAAGTTATCGCAGTTTGCAAAGTCATTTTGCGCGCAAGCGCTAAGCCGCTTATTTTGGAATCTCCGTCATGTCATACGGCGTAACTTGATAGACGTAATAATTGAGCCAATTGGCGTATAACAAGTTGGCATGTCCGCGCCAGCGCACCACCGGCGTTTGGCGCGGATTGTCCTGCGGGTAGTAATTGTTGGGGACGTGAATTTGCAGCCCTTTGTTAATGTCGCGGTCATATTCGCTTTTTAAGGTGAGCGGGTCATATTCAGAATGTCCGGTGATGAAGAGATTCCGCCCGTCTTTTGACCCGACAATATACACGCCCGCTTCCTCCGACTCGGCGAGGATGTTCAACGTGGGAATTTTTTCCACGTCCTCGCGGCGGATTTCGGTATGGCGCGAGTGCGGCGCGTAAAATACATCGTCAAAGCCGCGCAGCAGCGGCTCGGTTCTGGAAAGGACGCGATGTTCAAACACGCCAAACATCTTGCGCGGTAAATTGTATTTTGGAATTCCATATTTATGATAGAGCGCGGCTTGCGCGCCCCAACAAATATAGAACGTGGATTCAACGTGAGTCTCCGCCCAATCAAAAATTTGGGTGAGCTCGTTCCAGTAATCTACTTCTTCAAAGGGGAGGTGTTCAATGGGCGCGCCGGTGATAATGAGCCCGTCAAACTTTTCCGCTTTAATGTTTTCAAACGTAACGTAGTGTTGTAGTAAATGCTCCGCGTCCGTGTTTTTCGATTCGTGCGTGGCGGTGTGCAGCAGGGTAATTTCCACTTGCAGCGCAGAGTTGGAAAGCAGCCGCAGTAATTGCGTCTCGGTGGCGACTTTGGTCGGCATGAGATTCAAAATCGCCACGCGCAACGGGCGAATATCTTGATGCGCGGCGCGATATTCATCCATCACAAAGATGTTCTCGTATTCGAGAATTTCGCGCGCGGGTAGGGTGGGGGGAATTTTTACAGGCATGGCTAAAATGATGAATTTTGAATTCAGAATTATGAAAAGAATTCATATTTCATAATTCTGAATTCATGTTTTACGAAAGCGCTTGCTCTAAATCCCAAAGAATATCGTCAATCTCTTCAAGACCAATGGAAAGGCGCACAAAGTCCGGGCTGACTCCCGCGCTAATTTGCTGCTCTTCGGTCAGTTGGCTGTGCGTAGTGGAGCCGGGATGAATGGCAAGGCTGCGCGAGTCGCCCACGTTGGCGACATGGCTAAACAGTTGCAGGCTCTCAATAAATTTTCTGCCCGCTTCCAAACCGCCTTTTACGCCAAAGCCCATCATTGCGCCTACGCCCTTTGGAAAATATTTTTTGGCGCGTTCATAGTCCGGGTGACTCTTCAAGCCCGGATACTTCACCCAATTCACTTTGGGGTGTTTCTCCAAAAATTCCGCAACGGCTTGCGCGTTCTGCGTGTGGCGTTCCATTCGCAGGTTGAGCGTTTCCACGCCGAGCAAAGTCTGCCATGAGTTGAACGGCGACTGGCAAGCGCCAATATCGCGCAGAACGTGAACGCGCGCCTTAATCGCAAACGGCGGCAGCCCCGCGCCTGTCAGCGAAGAATAAACAAGCCCGTGATAAGACGGGTCGGGCGTGTTGAAATTTTCAAACTTATTGCTCGTCCAATCAAAATTTCCTCCATCCACAATGATGCCGCCGATGGACGTTCCATTGCCTGTGATGAATTTGGTGGTGGAATGCGTGACGATATTTGCGCCCCATTCCAACGGGCGGAACAGGTACGGCGTGGCGAAGGTGTTATCTATCATCAAGACGAGTCCGCGCTGCTTCGCTATCGCGGCGACTTCCTCAAATGGAAAGACGGAAATATCTGGGTTGCCGAGCGTCTCGCCGTAGATGATTTTCGTGTTGGGTTGAATCGCCGCCTCAAAATTCTGCGGGTTGGATGGGTCCACAAAGGTGACTTGAATCCCTAGCTTGGGCAGCGTGTACTTAAATTGGCTGTACGTTCCGCCGTACAAACGCGAGGAAGAGACAATATGGTCTCCGGCGTTGAGCAGCGTAAAAATTGCCTGCGCCTGCGCCGCATGACCAGAGCTCGCCGCCAGCGCCGCCACGCCGCCTTCCAGCGAAGCGATGCGTTGTTCCAACACATCGGTGGTGGGGTTCATCAGCCGCGTGTAAATATTCCCCAATTCTTTCAACGCGAATAAATTCGCGGCATGTTCCGTGCTTTTGAATTGATAACTGGTCGTTTGATAGAGCGGCACGGCGCGGCTGCCTGTGGTAGGGTCGGGCGAATATCCCGCGTGCAGTTGGCGGGTGGCAAAACCTAACTTGCGTTCTTGTTTTGTGGACATTTTGAATCTCTCCTTGAATGATGATGTACCCGCCCTTCAGAAGAGATTAAAAAATAAACCTCTTCTGAAAGTACAAGAAGAGGCATACGTCTATACCGTCCTCTCATCTTCCAGATATGAATGACGCGCGTCATTCTTATTTGTCGGATTTGGCACCATGACTATCGTCTGGTTGCCGAGACTTCAAAGGGCCGTTCCCTCAGTCTCTCTGGATAAGAGCGAGTATTTAATTGCGCGGTTTATATCATAATTGGACAAAATGCGTCAAGGTTTTTGTTGAGTTCAAAGTTTTTGTTTTGAAATAAAAAAGGAGTGTCTCATTAAGTGGTCTTGTCAAAAAATTTAACCACAGAGACCACGGAGCGCGCGGAGAAAACCGCTAGAAAATCTCTGTGCGCTCCGTTGGTAAAGGGTCTTCCTATCCCATCTTTTTAGCCGCTCCTATAAAAAACGCTTGACGCGCTTTCATCCTCACAGTAAAATGCACTTCCTTGCGGGAGTCGCCAAGTGGTAAGGCATCAGCCTTCCAAGCTGATATTCGTGGGTTCGAATCCCATCTCCCGCTCTGGCATAGTGACCAGTAATCCATTTCCAGTAATCCGTTCTGGCAGATGCTTACTGGTCACATTACTACAACGGACCCGTGGCGCAGCGGTTAGCGCAGGCGACTCATAATCGCTTGGTCGTAGGTTCGAATCCTACCGGGTCCACTTTTGGGGTACATTTTTTCGCATCTCTTTCCAAAAAATTTAACCGCAGAGACCACAGAATAGACTTCTTGCATAAGTAAAAACGCATTTTGAATTGCAGAGGCGCAGAGCTCGCTGAGTTTAAGAATTTCTCTGTGGACTCTGTGCGCTCCGTGGTAAACATTCAGATTTTTTAGCAACTTCCTATTCAGATTTAGGAAATTTTGCCATGCGCGTTAAATTAGAAAAGATGGGGAACGCGCCTGTGTCAATGGCGCTATCATTGCCAAGAACAAGGAGAATTCTTATGCCCCATCTTTTTGAGCCGCTTACCGTCAAAGACATCACCTTACGCAATCGCATTGGCGTTTCGCCCATGTGCATGTACAGTTACGCCGATGGATTTTCTAACGATTGGCAGGTTACGCATTTGGGCGCGCGCGCCGTTGGCGGCGCGGGCTTGGTCATTGCGGAAGCTACCGCCGTACATCCGCTGGGGCGCATTACGCCATACGATGCCGGTCTTTGGTCAGACGCGCACATTGAACCCTTGCAGCGCGTGACTCGCGTCATCAAAGAGAATGGAGCCATTGCGGGTATTCAACTTGCCCACGCCGGAAGAAAGGCTGGCGCAAGGCGTCCGTGGTATGTTGGCAAACCGCGCCAAGCGGATGAACTGCCCGGCTGGCAGGGCGTTGCGCCGAGTCCGCTCGCCTTTAATGATGATTACGCCGTCCCACATGAATTGAGCGTGGAAGAGATTCATCAAATTCAAGATTCGTTCCGCGCGGCGGCGGCTCGCGCTCTGGCTGCCGGTTTTGAATGGCTTGAAATTCACGCCGCGCACGGCTACCTGCTGCACAGTTTTTATTCCCCGCTGACCAATCAACGCCGCGATGAATACGGCGGCAGTTTTGAAAACCGCATTCGCTTTTTGTTGGAGACGACTCGCGCCGTCCGTCAGGCATGGAGCGAACGCCTGCCCTTGACAGTGCGTATCTCCGGCGCAGATTGGGTAGAAGGCGGTTGGGGCGTGGAAGATTCCGTTCAATTAGCGCTGCGGTTGAAAGAGGAAGGCGTAGATTTAATAGATTGCTCGTCTGCGGGCGCTGTCGCGCAGGCTGTTGTGCCTGTTGGCGCGGGCTACCAAGTTCCAATCTCCGAAGCGGTGCGGCGTGGCGCAAATATCCTCACCGCAGCAGTGGGCTTAATCACCGCGCCGCAACAAGCGGATGAAATCATTCGCAACGGGCGCGCCGATTTGGTTTTGCTGGGGCGCGAAATGTTGCGCGACCCGTTCTGGGCGCTCCATGCCGCCCAAACGCTTAAGCAGCCCGCGCCCGTTCCCGTTCAATATTTGCGCGCGTTCTAAAATTAACAATGGAGGTTCTATGTCAAACTATGATGTGATTGTGATAGGCTCAGGCGCGGGTGGGCTGACCGCCGCTGTGGCGCTGGCGCAGGCTGGCAAAAAAGTTCTGGTCTTGGAACAGCACGACCGCCCCGGCGGCTGGACGCATTCCTTCACCTTGCAAGGCTATCGTTTTAGCCCGGGCGTCCATTACATTGGCTCGCTGGGCGAGGGCGGAAGCTTGCGCCGCATTTATGACGGGCTGGGCGTCTCGCAAGATTTAGCCTTTGTGGAATTAAACCCGGACGGCTACGACCATATCTTTGTCGGCGCAACCCGCGTGGATTTTCCAAAGGGCAAGCAGAATCTTATCGAACGATTAAAGGGGCAGTTTCCCAAAGAATCCAGCGGAATTGATTCCTATTTCAAAGATTTAACCGCCATGATGGACGGACTCGCAAACTTGGGCAACGCGGGCAACCCGCTCCAAGCCGCCGCCGGAGCGGGCAATGTCCTTAAGTGGATGCGCGCCAGCGGCGCAGACTTTATCAACGCGCATATTAGCGACCCCGTCTTGCGCGGCGTGTTGGCGGGGCAGTCCGGCGACCACGGGCTGCCGCCTTCGCAGGTTTCCGCTTTTGTTCACGCGGGCATTACTCATCACTATTTGGATGGCGGATATTATCCATTGGGCGGCGCGTTCACCATCCCCAGAGCCTTTGTGCGCGCGTTAAAGAGAGCCGGAGGCGAGATTCGACTCGGCGCGCGCGTGGCGCAGATTCTCTTAGAGGGGAAGAAAATTCTCGGCGTGAGACTCTCCTCAGGCGAAGAGATTCGCGCCAGCGTTATTGTCTCTAACGCAGACCCGCAAGTCACGTTTGGAAAACTCATTGGGCGCGAACATCTATCTCCTAAATTGAAACGCAAGGTGGATACGGTTAAATATTCCACCTCTTGTTTGAGTTTATTCTTCGCCACCGATATGGACTTGCGGCGCGAGGGCGGCTTGGATTCTGGCAATATGTGGTATTACGACCACGCCGACGTGGACAAGATTTACACGGACGGCTTGACCGACTCGGTGTTGAGGAACGAAACGCCGCCCGGCATGTTTTTGACGACCACCACATTGAAAGACCCGTCTAAAAAACACAGCGGGCAACACACCTGCGAGGCGTTTGCTTTTGTGGGGTATTCCGCTTTTGAAGCGTGGGCGCAGACGCAGTACGGCGCGCGCCCCGCCGATTATGAGGCGATGAAAGAAGACCTTGCTTGGCGCATGGTGCGCGGCTTGGAGAAACGCATCCCCGGTTTAAGCAAGCGCATTACTTTTTATAGTTTAGGCACGCCGCTGACCAACGAGCATTATCTCAACGCCACACGCGGAAATTTATACGGCATTGATAAGTCGCCTTCGCAAGTGGGACCCTTCGGCTTTTCTGCGCGGACGGAATTTGACGGGCTATATTTATGCGGCGCAAGCACGTTGAGTCATGGCGTGGCGGGCGTAACCGCCTCTGGCATGGACGCGGCGAAGAATATCCTTCACTGCCGCGCGCGCGATATTTTGACGCAACGCGGCTCCGCTCCGCTGTTTTTGCCATCGGAAGATACCCGCGCCTGGCCCGAATATTTGAGAAAGAAAATTGAACACGGCGAAGCGGCGCGGGAAGAAGACGAAAGAGAAATATAAGTTACTCCAATGCCTTTTTGGATATGAAATTTTGCGCCAAATGAAAGGGTGATGTTTGTATCTCTCCTTTCGTGACGTTTAGCGCTATTCCCATTTTGCCGAAACGGACATAATCAAAGCGGCAGATATTTAGCCTAATCTTGTCAAACTTCTCACATAAAAAAGACTGCGCTCATTTTTTGCGTTGATAGTTAGAAAGTTGGCGCGGTTCAAAAATAAAAAAGGAGATTCAATGGCTGCAAAAGGTTGGATCGAAGTAAGCGACAATTACTGTAAAGGTTGCGAACTTTGCGTTAGCGCATGTCCGCAAAGCGTAATGGAATTGAATATGTCTCACCTGACTCCCAAGGGCTACCACCCCGCGCATACGTTCAAAGACGGCTGCACGGGGTGCGCTATTTGCGCGCTGGTTTGCCCAGACGCGGCAATTACCGTCTTTCGTGAAGTGACAAAAAACGCGCCCGTTGCGGCGTAAGGAAGGTTTCTGATGACCAAAGAATTATGGAAGGGCAACGAAGCCATCGCCGAAGCCGCCGTCCGCGCCGGTTTGGAAGCCTACTTTGGCTACCCCATCACTCCGCAGACCGAAGTATTGGAATACCTCTCGCGGCGTATGCCCGAATTGGGTCGCGTTTTTCTACAAGCCGAATCTGAACTTGGCGCTATCAACATGGTCTATGGCGCGGCGTGTACGGGCGTGCGTGTTATGTCCTCTTCCTCCTCTCCCGGCGTAAGTTTGATGATGGAAGGAATCTCCTACATTGCGGGAACAGAAGTCCCCGCGGTGCTTATCAATGTGATGCGCGGCGGACCCGGCTTGGGAAATATTGCCCCCGCGCAAGGCGACTACAATCAAGCCGTGCATGGCGGCGGGCATGGAGACTATCAGCCCATTGTGCTTGCGCCCGCCTCTGTGCAAGAAGCCATTGACTTAACCATGCTTTCCTTTGACCTTGCTGAAAAATATCGCGCCATTTGTATGCTTATTTTAGACGGCTCTATTGGGCAAATGATGGAGCCTGCCGAAATGCCCGCCATGCGCCCCGTTCAACGCAAAGATTGGGATTGGGCGACCAACTCCAAACAAGGCAAACGCGCCCGCCGCATTCTCACCTCCATTTATCTGGAACCCTTGGATGAAGAAAATACCAACCTGCGCTTGCTGCGCCGCTCTCAAGAAATTCAAGCCAACGAAGTCCGCTATAAAGAATACTTCCTCGAAGACGCGGAGATTGTGATTGTCGGCTTTGGCACAGCCGGGCGGGTGGCGCTTTCCGCCGTCCGCGAAGCGCGCGCGCAAGGCATTAAGGTCGGCTTGCTGCGCCCCATCACGCTGAGTCCCTTCCCCAACAAAATTATAGATGAACTTGCCGAACGCGCCAAAGCCTTCCTTGTAACGGAAATGAACTCCGGTCAAATGTTGGAAGACGTTCGTCTGGCGGTACGCAACCGCGCACCGGTAGAATTTTATGGTCGCATGGGCGGCGTTGTGCCTTTCCCCGATGAGATTCTGAGCGAAATCAAACGCATTGCCGCCGGTAACTTGCGCGCGGATGTTAATCCGCGTGACGCTTGGCTAGAACGTATGCCCGCCAGCCATTGACGAAGGAATAAAAAATGATTGCTGAAAATTTGGTTTACACCCGTCCCGAAGGTTTTACCGACACGCCCACGCATTACTGCCCGGGCTGTACGCATGGCGTGGCGCATCGTCTGGTTGCCGAAGTTTTACAAGAAATGGACGAACTGGAAAACACCATCGGCGTTGCGCCTGTGGGTTGCTCTGTGTTTGCCTACAATTATTTTGACTCCGATTTTGTAGAAGCCCCGCATGGGCGCGCCCCCGCTATGGCAACCGGCATCAAGCGCGTTATGCCAGACCGCATCGTCTTTTCTTATCAAGGCGATGGCGACCTCGCATCCATTGGCATGGGCGAGATTGTCCACGCTGCCGCGCGCGGCGAAAACCTGACGGTTATCTTCATCAACAACGCCAACTACGGCATGACGGGCGGGCAGATGGCTCCCACCACCTTGCCCGGCATGAAGACCACCTCCTCGCCCAACGGGCGCGATGTGGAAACGCAGGGCTACCCCATTCGCGTGGTAGAAATGCTCTCCTCTTTAGATGGCGTGGGCTACGCCGTGCGCCGCTCTTTGCATGACCCCAAAAACATCCGTTTGGCAAAGAAAGCCATCCGCACCGCTTTTGAAACGCAGAAGCGCGGGCTTGGATTTTCCATTGTGGAATTGCTCTCCACCTGCCCCACCAACTGGGGCATGACGCCCGCCAACGCGCTCAAATTTATTGACCAACAAATGATTCCCATGTTCCCGCTGGGCGATTACAAAATGGCGGACGCGGTGAAACAGATTAAGGCATAGGCATACCATGCAAAAAGAAATCATCATCTCTGGCTTTGGCGGTCAAGGAGTTCTCTTTGGCGGGCAAGTGTTGGCTTACGCTGCCATGGATAGCGGCAAGCAAGTCACCTGGATTCCCTCCTACGGTCCCGAAATGCGCGGCGGCACGGCAAACTGCACGGTGGTCATTGCCGACCAAGAAATTGGCTCGCCGCTCGTGAAGAACCCTCCGCTGGCGATAGCGCTGAATTTGCCTTCCTTCGATAAATACGAACCGCTCATGCAAGCAGGCGGAACGCTGGTGGTCAATCAATCTATGGTGGACCGCGGCGCGCAGCGCAATGATGTGCATGCGCTGCTCATCCCTTGCAATGAAATTGCCGAAGAAATTGGCGACAAGAAATTGCTCAACATGGTGGCAATGGGCGCGTTGCTCAGCGCTTTGCCGGAAGTGAAATTGCAAGATATGGAAAAGGCGCTCGAAGGACATCTCCCCGCCCGCCATAAACACCTGCTCCCCAAAAATTTTGAAGCCCTCAAACGCGGCTACGAAGCCGCGCAAAGAGAATGGGATAAAGTTCCCGCTTAACGGCTACGGTTGTGCTTTTACAAAGAGGCGAGAGAAATCTCGCCTCTTTATTTTTTTATAACAGGGAGTAGCCGCAATCCACCGTCAGAACCTGCCCGGTGATGGATGAATTTTTGACCAAAAATTCCAACGCGGCGGCAAGGTCTTCCAACGCGGCGGGGCGTTGCAAGGGCAGGCGCTCCGTCAGTCGCCGCCATTCTTCCGCGCTGACAATGGGCGAGGGCAAGACAAGACCCGGCGCAATGGCGTTTACGCGGATGTTCGGCGCGAGCGCGCGCGCGAGGATTTTTGTCAGCGATTCCAAACCGGCTTTGCTGACAGCGTAGGCGGGGTAGCGAATCCATGCCCGCCCGGCGGCGATGTCTGAGATGTTGAGAATCACTCCGCCCGTAGAAAGAAGCGGCGCGGCGGCTTGACTGATGAGAAAGGGCGCGCGCAGATTCAAGTTGAGGGCGGAGTCCCATTCCGCCAGCGGAACGCCGCGCACATCGCCCGCAGACATAACGGCGGCGGAATTGACCACCACTTGCAGGTCTGCGCCTTCGGATTTCATCTCCGCTATTTTTTGCATCATGGCAAAAATTTCTTGCGGCTGGGTTAAGTCGGCGCGTAATACAAACACGCGCCGACCCAGCGCTTCTATTTGATGTTGCGTTTCTTGCGGCGCGGAGGCGCGGCAATGTAGCGCGATGTTGTATCCCATTTGAGCGAGGCGCAGCGCAAACGCCGCGCCCAGCCGCTTTGCGCCGCCCGTGACCAATGCCAGCGGAGTCATTTTCTTCTGCGCCCCAGCAGTTTGCGCCAACGTCCGCCGCTGATTAAAAAGATGAATACAAGCGCCGCCGCCGCCCACGAAAAAATTGCGTTGTCTGTGGTGATGGCGATGATGAGAAAGACCATGCCGAGGAAAAGAAGCGCGCCAGAGGTTTTGCGTTTTAACAAGTTAGCCTACTCTTTTTGCCAGCGCTTCAGCCGCGCCGAGATAATTTAGCGGCGAGAGGGCGCGCAGGGTGTCGCGGGTGGTTTCATCTACTTGAGCAGATTCAACCCAACCCTTAAAATCCGCTTCGGTCATGGCGCGCCCGCGCGTGGCTTCTTTGAGCGTTTCGTAGGCGTCGCTTTTGCCAACGGCGCGTAAAATGGTTTGCGCCGCTTCTCCTAAAATTTCCCAATGCGCCAACAGTTCGCCGCGCAGTTTTTCTTCGTCTGCGTCAATGCGTTTTAGCCCGCGCTGCAAATTGTTCCATGCCAGCAGGCTATGCCCAAACGCCGCGCCAAAGGTGCGCCGCACGGTGGAGTCGGACAGGTCGCGCTGTAACCGCGAGACGGGCAGTTTTTGCGCGTAATGGAGGAAGAGCGCGTTTGCCACGCCAAGATTTCCCTCCGCGTTTTCAAAATCAATGGGGTTTACTTTTTGCGGCATGGTGGAAGACCCCACCTCGCCCGCTACAACCGCTTGCTTTAACCAACCATCGCTGATATAGCGCCAAAGGTCTTGCGAAAAATCAATCAAAATGGAATTTGCCAAACGAATCTTGTCAAAATAGCGCAGCCAATTATCGTAAGGCAAAATTTGCGTATTAAAAAAATTTGCGCGCAGCCCATACGCCGCAATAAATTCCTCGCCAAAGGCAAGCCAATCTATTTTTGGAAAGGCGGCGACTAGCGCGTTGAGGTTACCCACTGCGCCGCTCAATTTTGCTTCAAACTCATGCGCGGCAATTTCATCGCGCGCCTTTTTTAAGCGCGCAGCGTAGATGGAAAACTCCTTGCCCAGCGTGGTGGGGACGGCAGGCTGACCATGCGTGCGGGCGAGCATGGGAGTCGCGGCGTGGCGACGGGCGAGCTCTTCCAGCATGGCAAGCAGTGAATTTAAGGCGGGCAGCAGCGCCGCATCGCGCGAGTCGCGCAGCTCAATGGCTTGGGCAAGGTTGTTCACGTCCTCGGAGGTCAAACCAAAATGAAGCCATTGCAGTAAATCGGCGGGTAGTTTTTCGCGTAAAAAATATTCAATGGCTTTTACGTCGTGACGGGTTTCGCGCTCAAAAGTTTGCACGGCTTGCGCGTCTTGCTCGTTGAAGGTTTCATGCGCGGCTTGCAATTGCGCCTGCTCGGCGGCGCTCAATGGGCGGGCAATGCCCAGCCGCGCAAGCGCGGCAAGGTAATCTGCCTCTACTCGAATTCTGTCGCGCAGAAAAGCAAACTCTGAAAAATATTGGCGCAAGGGCGCTACGCTTTCCGCGTAGCGCCCATCCAAAGAGGTGAGGGCATGAATCGAATTAAGCATAATTACCGCTGATTCAGTTGATAGTTTGGCGCTTCTTTGGTGATGATGACATCGTGCGGGTGGCTTTCAATCAGTCCCGCGTTGGTAATGCGCGTCAGGCGCGTCTTGGTTCTCAAATCTTCCAGAGAAGCCGCGCCCGCGTAACCCATGCCGGAACGCAAGCCGCCCACCAGTTGATAAACGTATTCGCCCAGCAAACCTTTGTAGGGTACGCGCCCTTCAATGCCTTCGGGCACAAGTTTGCCGCTGCCGCTTTGCGCCGTACCGTATCGGTCTTTGCCGTAGCCTTTGAGCGCGCCCAAGCTGCC